>Ga0209489_110480_pt1 | contig 10403 bp, 3 predicted proteins | sample SiratrowhiteBW_FD_187527 | JGI IMG/M metagenome (GOLD analysis project Ga0209489, IMG submission 187527) | Root nodule microbial communities of legume samples collected from California, USA - Siratro white BW (SPAdes) (version 2) | ecosystem: Host-associated > Plants > Roots > Nodule | place: USA...
AATAAAAAAAAAAAACAAAAAGCCATAAAGAGCTAAAGGTCCTCCCTTTTCTTATTTTTTTATCTTTATATGAAAATGAAATGATGGAGAAATAAAAAAAACATTACAAGAAGATAAGAACACATGATTTACAAATTTCAAACTTCAAGATCCATATGAAAATTTAAAGCTTACAAATCATACCTGTGAGCGTTCTTCAAAAATGATTGTCTCCTTTTCAAAAGTTCCTTGCTTCTCAGTTTGTGGATAGTAAGACAAGAGAATCAATCTTCTCTTTTTCTCTACTTTCTCTCTCTGTTCTTTTCTTCGTTCCTTCCCACGTGTGTTCTTTTTGTGACTAAAAAATGATCCCCCTACGTGTGCTTTTTCTTCCCTTTTTTATTTAAATTATTTTTATTTTTATTTTTATTTTTTTGAAATCAAGGTGGTTCAGAGAAGTTACCACTCTGTGACCCATTCTCCTTATTTATTATTTTTTTAAAATTAATCTTCAAAATGAATCTACCTAGGAATTAGACTTAAGCCATTTTCTAACGGTAACAATTTATTATTTATTATTAATTTTATTTTTATGGAGTAGAGAAGGTGGGTTGTTTTGAACAGTTTCACAATTCTCTCTCTTTTGTTTTTTTAAGAAAATATTACGTGGAGTTAGGAAAGTGAGAAGTTAGAGAGTTGACTCTTTCTTTATTGTTTTATTTATTATTATTTTATTTATTTATTATTTTTTTACCCTAAACTTGCAAATCAAGTTTGAAAGCAGTTATTTTTATTGTTATATTTATTTATTATTTTTTTAAAATTCAAATTCTGTTGTTTTAATTTATATATATTTTTATTTTATTTTTTTTGTTATTTTCGTTTTTCTATTATTATGAATTATTTATTTTATTTTATTTTATTTTTTTAAAATCACCACCTTTTTTTAGTCCTTTTTTTTGTAATGGAAAAATTCAATTTTTATTTTATTATTATTATTATTATTTAAGAAAACTTAAACTAATAAATATATTTTATGTTATTATTCATTTTTATTTCTTTTTATTTTTATCATTATCCTTTAATTTAAAAGATTACCCAGACAAAATCGGGTGTTGACATCTGGGAAATTCTTAAATATTTATTACAAAAAATATAGATACTTTCAAAATAAAACATTTTCAGAATTCCATTGTTTACTATTTGCTTTTTTTCTTTTTTAGTATATTTGACATCTTTTTTTTCTATTTTACCTGTCTATGGATTTTGAAAAAAATTTTAAAATTTTTGTGTTGTTTAATTGTATTGATCTGAGATTTTATCAAAATATTCTGCAAAAATATGGTTTTTTTTTTCAAAAAAAAAATTGAGATGTTTGAAATCCAAAACTTCAACAAAATTCCTTCGTTTACTATTTCGTTTTTATTTTTTTAGCATTTTTGGCATTTTGTTTTCTATTTCACCTATCCAAACTTGTCCAAAAATTATGGAATTTTTTGTAGTATTTTATTGGAAGGGTTAGAGATATTACCGACGATTTCTGAAATATTCTAAAAGTTCTTTTACAAAAAAATATTGATATGTGAAATATTTTTTTTTCCAAACTTTTGCGGTTTACTATTAGTTTTTTTATTTTATTTATTTATTTTTTATTTTTTAGCATTTTTGGCATTTTGTTTTCTATTTCACCTATCTAAACTTGTCCAAAACTTTTGGAATTGTTTGTAGTGTTTTATTGGAAGGGTTACAGATTTCACCAACAATTTCTGGAAAATTCTAAAAGTCCTTTTAAAAAAAATATTGATATGTGAAATAATTTTTTTTTCAAAATTCTGCAGTTTACTATTTGTTTTTTGTTATTTTTTTATTATTTTTGACATTTTATTTTCAATTTTGTCTATCTGTACTTGTCAAAAAATTATAGAAATTTTTATGTTTTTTTATTTTATGGATTAAAGATTTTATCAAATAATTTTAGAAAATCATGGAATATTTTTCTAAAAAATATACACATTTGAAATCCAAAATTCATTATAAATTCCATCGTTTACTATTTGTTTTTTTTTTAGCATTTTGGTAGTCTTTTTGTCTTATTTCACCTATCCAAACTTGTCAAAAACTTCTAAACATTTTGGTAGTGCTTTATTGTACGGATTATAGAAATTCTGGAAAATTCTTGAATATTTATTAAAAAAATAGAGATACTTTAAATAGAAAACATTTTCAGAATTCCATCGTTTACTATTTGCTTTTTTTATTTTTTAGTATTTCTGACATCGTTTTCTTTCTATTTTACCTGTCTATGGTTTTGAAAAAAAATTTAAAATTTTGTGTTGTTTTATTGTATGGATCCGAGATTTTATCAAAAAATTCTGCAAAACTAGGGTTTTTTTTTTTCAAAAAAAAATTGAGATATTTGAAATCCAGAATTTCAACAAAATTCTATCGTTTACTATTTCGTTTTAATTTGTTTAGCATTTGTGTCATTTTGTTTTCTATTTCACCTATCTAAAGTTGTCCAAAAATTATGAAAATTTTTGTAATGTTTTATTGAAAGTACCAAAGATTTCTGGAAAATTCTAAATGTTCTTTTAAAAAAAATATTGATATGTGAAATAATTTTTTTCCAAAAATTCTATGGTTTACTATTTGTTTTTTTATTTTTTTATTATTTTTGACATTTAATTTTCAATTTCGTCAATTTATTTTTATGTTTTTTTATTTTATGGATTAAAGATTTTATCAAAGAATTTTGGAAAATCATGGAATATTTTTCTAAAAAATATACACATTTCAATTCCAAAATTCATCATAAATTCCATCGTTTACTGTTTGTTTTTTTTTTATTTTTTTAGCATTTTGGTAATCTTTTTTTCCTATTTCACCTATCCAAACTTGTCAAAAAATTCTAAACATTTTTCTGGTTCTTTATTGTACAGATAATAGATTTTATCAGAGAATTCTGGAAAATTCTTGAACATTTATTGAAAAAAATAGAGATACTTTAAATACAAAACATTTTCAGAATTCCATCATTTACTATTTGCTTTTTTTATTTTTTAGCATTTTTGACATCTTTTTTTTTCTATTTTACCTGTCTATGGTTTTCAAAAAAAATTTAAAATTTGTGTTGTTTTATTGTATGGATCCTAGATTTTATTAAAAAATTCTGCAAAACTACTGTCTTTTTTTTAAAAAAAAATGGAGATATTAGAAATCCAAAATTTCAACAAGTTTCCATTGTTTACTATTTCTTCTTTTTTTTAGCATTTTTGGCATTTTGTTTTCTATTTCACCTATCCAAACTTGTCGAAAACTTATGGAATTTTTTGTAGTGTTTTATTTGAAGGGTTACAGATTAGAATTGTAAAAGTCCTTTTAAAAAAAATATTGATATGTGAAATATTTTTTTTTTCAAAATTCTATAGTTTACTATTTTTTTTATTTTTGACATTTTATTTTCAATTTCGTCTATCTGTACTTGTCAAAAAATTATAGAAATTTTTACGTTTTTTTATTTTATGGATTAAAGATTTTATCAAAGAAATTTGGAAAATCATGGAATATTTTTCTAAAAAATATAGATATTTGAAATCCAAAATTCATCATAAATTCAATCGTTTACTATTTGTTTTTTTCTTATTGGTGGGGTTACTTCCTGCACCTCCATTAATTAAGTTCCGCACCCACACTCTCCACAATTACCAAAATGCCCTTAACCCAAGTTGAGTTTCATTGTGTCATGTTCCATTTTTGCATGCATGATTTCATTAAAATTAAAATGTCAATTCTATGTTGCATATAACTGTCGCATGTTATTTTCCAACACCAAATTTGATATATACCCCAATCCTTAAAGCTCAAGCTTTAAACCTGGCACCGTTCCTCAAAGCCCAGGCTTTAAACCTGGCACCGTTCCTCAAAGCCCAGGCTTTAAACCTGGCACTGCTCCTCAAAGCCCAAGGCTTTAAGCCTGGCACTGTTTCTCAAAGCCCAAGGCTTTAAACCTGGCACTGTTTCTCAAAGCCCAGGCTTTAAACCTGGCACTGACGCCATTCATTTACCCTACTTTTAAACACAAGCTTTCAAAAATTCCGAAATATCAAACAATTAACAATTTTATCGACAAAGAACTACGTAACCCTGATTCTCTATCCTCAATAGTGATATGTAGGAGCGAGGTCAAATCCTTGTCGGGCTCCCTTTTTTTTTAAAAAAATATTTTTGTTTGTTATTGTTTGCATTTTATTTCGTTTTTGCGAAAAATAAATATTTCAAAAAATCACACTCTTTTACTCATTTAATTAAAGGTACCGCCTTAGGGCGGGCGTTGTGGGGTGCTAGTACCTTCCTCACACGTAACCGACTCCCGAACTCTAAATCCGGTTTTGCGAACTTGCCTTATCTTGTTTTCGGTTTTCCATACTTTTCTTTTAATAAATTATGGTGGCGACTCCTCTATATTGAAAATTATAATAAATTATTTTTGTTCGTCGTCCCCGTCGTGACCCCGGTTGCGACATTTTTGATATTTTATTTTCAATTTCGTCTATCTGTACTTGTCAAAAAATTATAGAAATTTTTATTTTTTTTATTTTATGGATTAAAGATTTTATCAAAGAATTTTCGAAAATCATGGAATATTTTTCTAAAAAATATAGACATTTGAAATCCGAAATTCTTCATAAATTCCATCGTTTACTATTTGTTTTTTTATTTTATTTTTTTAGCGTTTTGGTAATCTTTTTTTCCTATTTCACCTATCCAAACTTGTCAAAAAATTCTAAACATTTTTGTGGTACTTTATTGTACGGATTATATATTTTATCAGAGAATTCTTGGAAATTCTTGAATATTTATTAAAAAAAATAGAGATACTTTAAATACAAAACATTTTCAGAATTCCATCGTTTACTATTTGTTTTTTTTAGTATTTTTGACATTTTGTTTTCTATTTTACCTGTCTATAGTTTTCAAAAAAAATTTAAACTTTTTGTGTTGTTTTATTGTATGGATCCGAGATTTTATCAAAAAATTCTGCAAAACTACGGTTTTTTTTTTGCAAAAAAAATTGATATATTGGAAATCCAATATTTCAACAAAATTTCATCGTTTACTATTTAGTTTTTATATTTTTTAGGAGTTTTGGCATTTTGTTTTCTATTTTACCTATCTAAACTTGTCCAAAAATTATGGAATTTTTTATAGTGTTTTATTGGAAGGGTTAGAGAAATTATTACCAACGATTTTTGGAAAATTCTAAAAGTTATTTTAAAACAAATATTGATATGTGAAATAATTTTTTTTCCAAAATTTTACAGTTTACTATTTGTTTTTTTATTTTTTTATTATTTTTGACTCTTTATTTTAACAATTTCATGTATCTATACTTCTCAAAAAAATTGTAGAAATTTTTATGTTTTTTTATTTTATGGATTAAAGATTTTATCAAAGAATTTTAGAAAATCATGGAATATTTTTCTAACAAATATAGACATTTAAAATCCAAAATTCTTCATAAATTACATCATTTACTATTTGTTTTTTTTTAGCATTTTGGTAATCTTTTTATCCTATTTCACCTATCCAAACTTGTCAAAAAGTTCTAAACATTTTTCTGGTTCTTTATTGTACGGATTATAGATTTTATCAAAGAATTATGGGAAATTCGTGAACTTTTATTGATAAAAATAGAGATACTTTAAATACAAAACATTTTCAGAATTCCATCGTTTACTATTTGCTTTTTTTATTTTTTAGTATTTTTTACATCTTTTTTTTTTTTTTTTTTTTTTTTTTTTTTTCATAAAAAAATTAAAATTTTTGTGTTGTTTTATTATATGGATCCGAGATTTTATTAAAAAATTCTATAAAACTATGGCTTTTTTTTCAAAAAAAAATTGAGATATTTGAAATCCAAAATTTCAACAAAATTCCATCATTTACTATTTCGTTTTTATTCTTTTAGCATTTTTGGCATTTTGTTTTCTTTTTCACCTATCCAAACTTGTCCAAAAATTATGGAATTTTTTTGTAGTGTTTTTATTGGAAGGGTTAGAGATTTTACTAACGATTTCTGGAAAATTCTAAAAGTTCTTTTTAAACAAATATTGATATGTGAAATAATTTTTTTTCCAAAAATTTTCGGTTTACTATTTTTTTTTTATTTTTGATATTTTATTTTCAATTTCGTCTATCTGTACTTGTCAAAAAATTATACAAATTTTATGTGTTTTTGTTTTATGGATGAAAGATTTTATCAAAGAATTTTGGAAAATCATGGAATATTTTTCTAAAAAATATAGACATTTGAAATCCAAAATTCTTCATAAATTCAATCGTTTACTATTTGTTTTTTTTTTGTTTTTTTTAGCATTTTGGTAATTTTATTTCCTATTCCCCTATCTAAACTTGTCAAAAAATGCTAAACAATTTTTTGGTGCTTTATTGTACAGATTATAGATTTTATCAGAGAATTCTAGAAAATTATGGAAAATTCTTTAATCTTTATTAAAAGAAATAGAGATACTTTAAGTACAAAACATTTTCAAAATTCCATCGTTTACTATTTTCTTTTTTTATTTTTTTAGTAACTCTCACATCTTTTTTTCTATTTTACCTGTCTATGGTTTTCAAAAAAATTTTAAAATTTTTGTGTTGTTTTATTATATGGATCTGAGATTTTATCAAAAAATTCTGCAAAACTATGGTTTTTTTTTCAAAAAAATTGAGATATTTGAAATCCAAAATTTCAACAAAATTTCATCGTTTACTATTTCGTTTTTATTTTTTTAGCATTTTTAGCATTTTGTTTTCTATTTCACCTATCTAAACTTGTCCAAAAATTATGGAATTTTTTGTAGTGTTTTATTGGAAGGGTTAGACCTTTTACCAACTATTTCTGGAAAATTCTAAAAGTTCTTTTAAAACAAATATTGGTATGTGAAATAATTTTTTTTTCCAAAATTTTGCAGTTTACTACTTGTTTTTTTATTTTTTTCTTATTTTTGACATTTTATTTTCAATTTCGTGTATCTATACTTCTCAAAAAATTGTAGAAATTTTTATGTTTTCTTATTATATGGATTAAATATTTTATCAAAGAATTTTGGAAAATCATGGAATATTTTTCTAACAAATATAGACATTTGAAATTCAAAATTCTTCAAAAATTACATCGTTTACTATTTGTTTTCTTTTTATTTTTTTAGCATTTTGGTTATCTTTTTTTCTATATCACCTATACAAACTTGTCAAAAAATTCTAAATATTTTTCTGGTTCTTTATTGTATGGATTATAGATTTTATCAAAGAATACTGGGAAATTCGTGAACATTTACTGAAAAAAATAGAGATACTTTAAATACAAAACAGTTTCAGAATTTCATCGTTTACTATTTGCTTTTTTTATTTTTTAGTATTTTTTACATGTTTTTTTTTTAATTTTACTTGTCTATGGTTTTCAAAAAAAATTAAAATTTTTGTTTTGTTTTATTGTATGGATCCGAGATTTTATCAAAAAATTCTGCAAAACTATGGTTTTTTTCAAAAAAAAAAAATTTAGATATTTGAAATCGAAAATTTCAACAAAATTCCATCATTTACTGTTTCGTTTTCAAGTTTTTAACATTTTTGACATTTTGTTTTCTATTTCACCTATCCAAACTTGCCTAAAAATTATGGAATTTTTTGTAGTATTTTATTGGAAGGGTTAGAGAAATTATTACCAACGATTTCTGGAAAATTCTAAAAGTTTTTTTAAAAAAAATATTAATATGTGAAATAATTTTTTTCCAAAATTCTGCGGTTTACTATTTCTTTTTTTTTATTTTTGACATTTTATTTTCAATTTCAGTTATTTGTACTTGTCAAAAAATTATAGGAATTTTTATGTTTTTTTATTTTATGGATTAAATATTTTATCAAAGAATTTTGTAAAATCATGGAATATTTTTTCTAAAAATATAGACATTTGAAATCCAAAATTCTTCATAAATTTCATCGTTTACTATTTGTTTTTCTTTTTTAGCATTTTGGTAATTTTTTTTTTCTATTTCACCTATCCAAACTTGTCAAAAAATTTTAAACATTTTTGTGGTCCTTTATTGTATGGATTATAGATTTTATCTGAGAATTACGGAAAATTCTTGAATATTTATTAAAAAAAATATCGATACTTTAAATACAAAACATTTTCAGAATTCCATCGTTTACTATTTCCTTTTTTTATTCTTTACTAATTGTGACTTCTTTTTTTTCTATTTTACCTGTCTATGGTTTTCAAAAAAAATTTAAAATTTTTGTATTGTTTTATTGTATCAATGTGAGATTTTATCAAAAAATTCTGCAAAACTATGGTTTTTTTTTTCAAAAAAATTGAGATATTTGAAATCCAAAATTTCAACAAAATTCCATCATTTACTATTTCTTTTTCATTTTTTAAGCATTTTTGGCATTTTGTTTTCTATTTCACCTATCCAAACTTGTCCAAAAATTATGGAATTTTTTGTAGTGTTTTATTGGAACGGTTAGAGATTTTACGAATGATTTCTGGAAAATTCTACAAGTTCTTTTTACAAAAATATTGATATGTGAAATAATTGCTTTTCCAAAATTCTGCAGTTTACTATTTGCGTTTTTTTATTTTTTTAGCATTTTGGTATTTTATTTTTCCTATTTCACCTATCCAAACATGTCAAAAAATTCTAAACATTTTTGTGGTGCTTTATAGTGTGGATTATAGATTTCATCAGAGAATTCTGGAAAATTATTGAATATTTAATAAAAAAATTGGGATACTTCAAATACAAAACATTTTTAGAATTCCATCTGAAATCCAAAATTTCAACAAAATTCCATCGTTTACTATTTCGTTTTTATTTTTTTAGTATTTTTGGCATTTTGTTTTCTATTTCACCTATCCAAACTTGTCCAAAATTAATGGAATTTTTTGTAGTGTTTTATTGAAAGGGTTAGAGATTTTACCAACAATTTCTGGAAAATTCTAAAAGTTCTTTTTAAAAAAATATTGATACGTGAAATAATTTTTTTTCCGAAATTCTACGGTTTACTTTTTTTAAAAGAATTTTGGAAAATCGTGGAATATTTTTCTAAAAAATATAGACATTGGAAATCCAAAATTCATCATAGATTCCATCATTTACTGTTTGTTTTTTTTTTTATTTTTTTAGCATTTTGGTAATTTTTTTTCCTATTTCACCTATCCAAACATGTCAAAAAATTCTAAACATTTTTGTGGTGCTTTATAGTGTGGATTATAGATTTCATCAGAGAATTCTGGAAAATTATTGAATATTTAATAAAAAAATAGGGATACTTCAAATACAAAACATATTAAATCTAGGTTAGCATAATCTTACACTGTAAACTGATTGCTGGGTTTATTTGTTTTCTGGGTTTAACTGAATTCTGGTTTTAACTCTGATAAATTCCGCTGTGCACAATCGATTGTTTACCTGACAATTCAGAATTACATAGTCAATCGATTGAATAAAGAATTTTCATTCTCTACTTCAAGAATAAATCAGATTTGCGAAAAATTTTCAAAGTTCAATTCACCCCCCTCTTGAACTCGGTCTAAACCTTATTTTACATTTTTTAATTATTTTAGACATTTTGTTTTCTATTTCATCCATCTCTACTTGTAAAAAATTCTGGAAATTTTTATGTTCTTTTTACTTTATGGATTAGAGTTTATTGAAGAATTTTAGAAAATTATGGAACATTTTTCTAAAAAAATATATACATTTGAAATCCAAAATTCTTCATAAATTCCATCAGTTACTATTTATCTTTTTTAGCATTTTTGACATTTTTTTTCCTATTTCATCCGTCCAAACTTGTCAAAAAATTTTAAATATTTTTGTGGTGCTTTATTCTACGGATTATAGATTTTATCAGAGAATTTTGAAAAGTTCTTGAATTTTTATTAAGAAAAATAGAGATATTTAAAATATAAAACATTTTCAGAATTCCATCGTTTACTATTTGCTTTTTGATTTTTAGTATATTTTTACATCTTTTTTTAATTTAATTGTCTTTAGTTGTCAAAGAATTCTTAAAATTTTTGTGTTGTTTTCTTGTATGGATCAGAGATTTTATCAAAGAATTCCGCAAAACTACGGCTTTTTTTTCAAAAAAATTGAGATATTTGAAACCCAAAATTTCACCAAAATTTCAGCGTTTATTGTTTCTTTTTTATTTTTTTTACCATTTTTCACATCTTTTTCTTCTATTTCACCTATCCAAAGCTGTCAAAAAATTATGGAATTTCTTGTAGTGTTTTTATTGGAAGGATTAGAGATTTTATCAACTAATTCTGAAAATTTCTAGAAGTTCTTATAAAAAAATATAGATATGTGAAATCTTTTTTTTTTTTTTAAATTCTGCGGTTTACTATTTTT
>Ga0209489_110481_pt1 | contig 10401 bp, 7 predicted proteins | sample SiratrowhiteBW_FD_187527 | JGI IMG/M metagenome (GOLD analysis project Ga0209489, IMG submission 187527) | Root nodule microbial communities of legume samples collected from California, USA - Siratro white BW (SPAdes) (version 2) | ecosystem: Host-associated > Plants > Roots > Nodule | place: USA...
CGTGTATCTGTTGTTGTCAAAAAATTCTAGAAATTTTTATGTTCTTTTATTTTATGGATTAGAGATTTTCTCAAAGAATTTTGGAAAATCATGGAATATTTTTCTAAAAAATATAGACATTTGAAATTCAAAATTCTTTATAAATTCCGTCATTTACTATATGTTTTTTTTTGTTTTTTTTTAGCATTTCGGTAATCTTTTTTTCCTATTTCACCTATCTAAACTTGTCAAAAGATTCTAAACATTTTTGTGATGCTATATTGTACTGTTTATAGATTTTATCAGAGAATTCTGGAAAATTCTTAAATTTTTATTAAAAAAAATAGGGATACCTTAAAAACAAAACAGTTTCAAAATTAAATCTTGCTTTTGTAATTTTTTATTATTTAAGACATCCTTTTTTTTTGTATTTTACCTGCCTGTGGTTTTCAAAAAAATTGTAAAATTTTTGTGTTGTTTTATTGTGTAGATCCGAGATTTTATCAAAAAATCCTATAAAACTATGGTTTTTCTTCAAAAAAAATTGAGATATTTGAAATCTAAAATTTCAACAAAACTCGATCGTTTACTATTTCTTTTTTATTTTTTAAGCAATTTTGGCATTTTGTTTTCTATTTCACCTATCCAAACGTGTCCAAAAGTTATGGATTTTTTTATTGTGTTTTATTGGAAGGGTTAGAGATTTTGCCAACGATTTCTAGAAAATTCTAAAAGTTCTTTTTAAAGAAATATTGATATGTGAATTTTTTTTTTCAAAATTCTACAGTTTACTATTTACTTTTTTATTTCTTTATTATTTTTGAGATTTTATTTTTAATATTGTCTATATGTACTTGTCAAAAAATTCTAGAAATTCTTATGTTTTTTTATTTTATGGATTAGAGATTTTATCAAAAAATTTTGGAAAATTATGGAATATTTTTCTTCATAAATTGCACCGTTTACTACTTGTTTTTTTTTTTTATTTTTTTTAGCATTTTTGTAATCTTTTTAACCTATTTCACCTATCCAAACTTGTCAAAAATTCTAAACATTTTTGTGATGCTTTATTGTACGCATTATAGATTTTATCATAGAATTCTGAAAAATTCTTGAATTTTTATTAACAAAATAGAGATACTTTAAATACAAAACATTTAATTTTTTAGTATTTTTGAAAACTTTTTTCTATTTTAATTGTCTATGGTTTTCAAAAAAATTGTAAAATTTTTGTGTTGTTTTATTGTATCTATCCGAGGTTTTATAAAAAAATTGAGATATTTCAAATCTAAAATTTCAACAAAATTCCATCGTTTACTATTTCTTTGTTATTTTTTCTGCATTTTTGGCATTTTGTTTTCTATTTCACCTATCCAAACTTGTCCGAAAATTATGGAATTTTTTGTGGTGTTTTATTGGAAGGGTTAGAGATTTTACCAGCGATTTCTGGAAAAGTCTAAAAGTTCTGTTAAAAAAAATATTGATATGTGAAATATTTTTTTTTTCATAGTTCTGCGGTTTACTATTTGTTTTTTTGTTTTTTTATTATTTTTGACATTTTATTTTCAATTTCGTCTATCTGTACTTGTCAACAAATTCTAGAAATTTTTTTGTTTTTTTATGTTGTAGATTAGAGATTTTATCGAAGAATTTTAGAAAATCATGGAATATTTTTCAAAAAGATATAGGCATTTGAAATCCAAAATTCTTCATAAATTTCATCGCTTACTCTTTGTTTTATTCTTTTATCATTTTGGTAATCTTTTTTTCCTATTTCACCTATCCAAACTTGTCAAAAAATTCTAAACATTTTTGTGATGCTTTATTGTACGGATTATATATTTTATCAGAATTCTGGAAAATTTTAGAATTTTTATTAAAAAAAATAGAGATACTTTAAGTACAAAACATTTTCAGAATTCCATCGTTTACTATTTAATTTTTTACTTTTTTAGTATTTTTGACATCTTTTGTTTTTCATTTTACCAGTATATGGTTTTCAAAATAATTGTAAAATTTTTCTGTTGTTTTATTGTATAGATCTGAGATTTTATCAAAAAAGTCAGATATTTGAAATCCAAAATTGCAATAAAATTCCATCGTTTACTATGTCTTTTTTATTTTTTTTTATCATTTTTGGCATTTTGTTTCCTATTTCACGTAGCCAAACTTGTGCAAAAATTATGGAATTTTTTGTGGTGTTTTATTGGAAGGGTTAGAGATTTTACCAACGATTTCTAGAAAATTCTAAAAGTTCGTTTAAAAAAATATATTCATATGTGAAATATTTATTTTTTCAAAATTCTGTAGTTTACTATTTTTTTATTTTTTTTATTTTTGACATTTTATTTTCAATTTCGTCTATCTGTACTTGTCAATAAATTCTAGAAATTTTTATGTTTTTTTATTTTATGTATTAGAGATTGTATAAAAGAATTTTGGAAAATCATGGAATGTTTTTCAAAAAAATATAGACATTTCAAAATTCCATCGTTTACTATGTCTTTTTTATTTTTTTAGCATTTTGTTTACTATTTCACGTACCCAAACTTGTCCAAAAATTATGGAATTTTTTATGGTGTTTTATTGGAAGGATTAGAGATTTTACCAACGATTTCTGGCAAAATTCTAAAAGTTCCTTTAAAAACATATATTGATATGTGAAAATTTTTTTCCAAAATTCTGCGGTTTACTATTTTTTTTATTTTTTTTTATTTTTGACATTTTATTTTCAATTTCGTCTATCTGTACTTGTCAAAAAATTCTAGAAATTTTTATGTTTTTTATTTTATAGATTAGAGATTTTATCAAAGAATTTTGGAAAATGATGGAATATTTTTAAAAAAAATATAGATATTTCAAATCCAAAATTCTTCATAAATTCCATCGTTTACTATTTGTTTTGTTTATTCTTTTAGCATTTTGGTAATCCTTTTTTTTCCTATTTCACCTACCCAAACTTGTCAAAAAATTCTAAACATTTTTTTGGTGCTTTATTGTACGAATTATCGATTTTATCAGAGAATTCTGGAAAATTCTTGAATTTTTATTACAAAAAATAGAGATACTTTAAATACAAAACATTTTTAGAATTCCATCGTTTACTAAGTGTTTTTTTTATTTTTTTTAGTATTTTTGACATCTTTTTTTTTCTATTTTACCTGTCTAAGGTTTTCAAAAAAATTGTAAAACCTTTGTGTTGTTTTATTGTATGGATCCGAGATTTTATCAAAAAATTGAGATATTTGAAATTCAAAATTTCAACAAAATTCCATTTTTTACTATTTCTTTTTTATTTTTTTAGCATTTTTGGCATTTTGTTTTCTATTTCACGTACCCAAACTTGTCCAAAAATTATGGAATTTTTTGTGGTGTTTTATTGGAAGGGTTAGAGATTTTACCAACGATTTTTGGAAATTTCTAAAAGTTCTTTTAAAAAAAATATTGATATGTGAAATATTTTTTTTTTAAATTCTGCGATTTACTATTTGTTTTTTTATTTGTGACATTTTATTTTCAGTTTCGTCTATCTGTATTTGTCAAAAAGTTCTAGAAATTTTTATGTTTTTTTATTTTATGGACTAGAGATGTTATCAAAGAATTTTGGAAAATCATGGAATATTTTTTTAAAAAATATAGATATTTCGAATCCGAAATTCTTTATAAATTCCATCGTTTACTATTCGTTTTGTTTATTCTTTTAGCATTTTCGTAATCTTTTTTTTTTCCTATTTCACCTATCCAAACTTGTCAAAAAATTCTAAACATTTTTGTGGTGCTTTATTGTATGGATTATAGATTTTATTAGATAATTCTGGAAAAGTCTTGAATTTTTATTACAAAAAATAGAGATACTTTAAATACAAAACATTGTCATAATTCCATCGTTTACTATTTGCTTTTTTAATTTTATAGCATTTGTGACATTTTTTTTTCTATTTTACCTATCTATGGTTTTCAAAAAGATTGTAAAACTTTTATGTTGTTTTATTGTATGGATCTGAGATTTTATCAAAAAAATTGAGATATTTGAAATCTAAAATTTCAACAAAATTTCATCTTTTACTATTTTTAACATTTTTGGCATTTTGTTTTTTATTTCGTGTACCAAAACTTGTCTAAAAATTATGGAAAGTTTGTGGTGTTTTATTGGATGTGTTAGAGATTTTACCAACGATTTTTGGAAATTTCTAAAAGTTCTTTTAAAAAAATATTGATATGTGAAATATTTTTTATTTCAAAATTCTGCGGTTTACTATTTGTTTTTTTATTTTTGACATTTTATTTTCAATTTTGTCTATCTGTACTTGTCAAAAAATTCTAGAAATTTTTATGTTTTTTTTTTATTTTATGGATTAGAGATTCTATAAAAGAATTTTGGAAAATCATGGAATGTTTTTCAAAAAAATATAGACATTCGAAATCCAAAATTCTTCAAAAATTCCATCGTTTACTATTCGTTTTTTTATTCTTTTATCATTTTGGTAATCTTTTTTTCCTATTTCACCTATCTAAACTTGTCAAAAAATTCTAAACATTTTTGTGGTGCTTTATTGTACGGATTATAGATTTTATCAGAGAATTCTGGAAAATTCTTGAATTTGCATTAAAAAAAATAGAGATACTTTAAATACAAAACATTTTCAGCATTCCATCGTTTACTATTTGATTTTTTAATTTTTTAGTATTTTTGACATCCTTTTTTTCCATTTTACCAGTCTATGGTTTTCAAAATAATTGTAAAATTTTTGTGTTGTTTTATTGTATGGATCCGAGATTTTATCAAAAAAGTGAGATATTTGAAATCCAAAATTTCAACAAAATTCCTTCGTTTACTATGTCTCTTTTATTTTTTTAGCATTTTTGGCATTTTGTTTCCTATTTCACTACCCAAACTTGTGCAAAAATTATGAAATTTTTTGTGGTGTTTTATTGGAAGGGTTAGAGATTTTACCAACAATTTCTGGAAAATTCTAAAAGTTCATTTAAAAAAATATATTCATATGTGAAATATATTTTTTTTTTCAAAATTCTGCGGTTTACTATTTTTTAATTTTTTATTATTTTTGACATTTTATTTTCAATTTCGTTTATCTGTACTTGTCAAAAAATTCTAGAAATTTTTATGTCTTTTTATTTTATGAATTAGAGATTCTATAAAAGAATTTTGGAAAGTCATGGAATGTTTTTCAAAAAAATATAGACATTTGAAATCCAAAATTCTTCATAAATTCCATTGTTTACAATTTGTTTTTTTTATTATTTTAGCATTTTGGTAATCTTTTTTTCCTATTTCACCTATCCAAACTTGTTAAAAAATTCTAAACATTTTTATGGTGCTTTATTGTACGGATTATAGATTTTATCAGAGAATTCTGGAAAATTCTTGAATTTGCATTAAAAAAAATAGAGATATTTTAAATACAAAACATTTTCAGAATTCCATCGTTTACTATTTGATTTTCTTAATTTTTTTCGTATTTTTGACATCTTTTTTTTTCTATTTTAACAGTCTATGATTTTCAAAAAAATTGTAAAATTTTTGTGTTATTTTATTGTATGGATCCGAGAATTTATCAAAAAAGTGAGATATTTGAAATCCAAAATTTCAACAAAATTTCATCGTTTACTATGTCTTTTTTATTTTTTTAGCATTTTTGGCATTTTGTTTCCTATTTTACGTACCTAAACATTTGCAAAAATTATGAAATTTTTTGTGGTGTTTTATTGGAAGGGTTATAGATTTTACCAACGATTTCTGGACAATTCTAAAAGTTCCTTTAAAAAAAATATATTCATATGTGAAATAATTTTTTTTTCAAAATTCTGCGGTTTAATATTTTTTTTATTTTTTATTATTTTTGACATTTTATTTTCAATTTCGTCTAGCTGTACTTGTCAAAAAAATTCTAGAAATTTTTATGTTTTTTTATTTTATGGATTAGAGATTCTATAAAAGAATTTTGGAAAATCATGGAATGTTTTTCAAAAACATATAGAGATTTGAAATCCAAAATTCTTCATAAATTCCATCGTTTACTATTCGTTTTTTTTATTCTTTTAGCATTTTAAACATTTTTATGGTGCTTTATTGTACGGATTATAGATTCTATAAGAGAATTCTGGAAAATTCTTTAATTTTTATTACAAAAAAAGATATATTTTAAATACAAAACATTTTCAGAATTTCATCGTTTACTATTTACTTTTTTAATTTTTTAGTATTTTTGACGTTTTTTGTTCTATTTTATCTGTCTATGGTTTTCAAAAAAATTGTAAAACTTTTGTGTTGTTCTATTGTATGGATTCGAGATTTTATCAAAAAAGTGAGATATTTGAAATCTAAAATTACAACAAAATTCCATCGTTTACTATTTCTTTTTTATTTTTTTAGCATTTTTGGCATTTTGTTTTCTATTTCACGTACCAAAACTTGTCCAAAAATTATGGAATGTTTTGTGGTGTTTTATTGGAAGGGTTAGAGATTTTATCAACGATTTTTCAAAAATTCTAAAAGTTATTTTAAAAAAAATATTGATATGTGAAATATTTTATTTTCAAAATTCTGCGATTTACTATTTGTTTTTTTATTTTTGACATTTTATTTTCAATTTCGTCTATCTGTACTTGTCAAAAAGTTCTAGAAATTTTTTTATGTTTTTTTATTTTATGGATTAGAGAATTTATCAAAGAATTTTGGAAAATCATGAATATTTTTTAAAAAAATATAAACATTTTAAATCCAAAATTCTTCATAAATTCCATTATTTACTATTTGTTTTTTTATTCTTTTAGCATTTTGTTAATCTTTTTTTCCTATTTCACCTATCCAAACTTGTCAAAAAATTCTAAACATTTTTGTGGTGCTTTATTGTACGAATTATAGAGTTTATCAAAGAATTCTGGAAAATTCTTGAGTTTTTATTAAAAAAAATATAGATACTTTAAATACAAAACATTTTCAGAATTCCATCGTTTACTATTTGATTTTTTAATTTTTTAGTATTTTTGACATCTTTTTTTTTCTATTTTACTTGTCTATTGTTTTCAAAAAAATTGTAAAACTTTTGTGTTGTTTTATTGTATGGATTCGAGAATTTATCAAAAAAGTGAGATATTTGAAATCCAAAATTTCAACAAAATTTCATCGTTTACTATGTCTTTTTTATTTTTTTAGCATTTTTGGCATTTTGTTTCCTATTTTACGTACCTAAACATTTGCAAAAATTATGAAATTTTTTGTGGTGTTTTATTGGAAGGGTTATAGATTTTACCAACGATTTCTGGACAATTCTAAAAGTTCCTTTAAAAAAAATATATTCATATGTGAAATAATTTTTTTTTCAAAATTCTGCGGTTTAATATTTTTTTTATTTTTTATTATTTTTGACATTTTATTTTCAATTTCGTCTAGCTGTACTTGTCAAAAAAATTCTAGAAATTTTTATGTTTTTTTATTTTATGGATTAGAGATTCTATAAAAGAATTTTGGAAAATCATGGAATGTTTTTCAAAAACATATAGAGATTTGAAATCCAAAATTCTTCATAAATTCCATCGTTTACTATTCGTTTTTTTTATTCTTTTAGCATTTTAAACATTTTTATGGTGCTTTATTGTACGGATTATAGATTCTATAAGAGAATTCTGGAAAATTCTTTAATTTTTATTACAAAAAAAGATATATTTTAAATACAAAACATTTTCAGAATTTCATCGTTTACTATTTACTTTTTTAATTTTTTAGTATTTTTGACGTTTTTTGTTCTATTTTATCTGTCTATGGTTTTCAAAAAAATTGTAAAACTTTTGTGTTGTTCTATTGTATGGATTCGAGATTTTATCAAAAAAGTGAGATATTTGAAATCTAAAATTACAACAAAATTCCATCGTTTACTATTTCTTTTTTATTTTTTTAGCATTTTTGGCATTTTGTTTTCTATTTCACGTACCAAAACTTGTCCAAAAATTATGGAATGTTTTGTGGTGTTTTATTGGAAGGGTTAGAGATTTTATCAACGATTTTTCAAAAATTCTAAAAGTTATTTTAAAAAAAATATTGATATGTGAAATATTTTATTTTCAAAATTCTGCGATTTACTATTTGTTTTTTTATTTTTGACATTTTATTTTCAATTTCGTCTATCTGTACTTGTCAAAAAGTTCTAGAAATTTTTTTATGTTTTTTTATTTTATGGATTAGAGAATTTATCAAAGAATTTTGGAAAATCATGAATATTTTTTAAAAAAATATAAACATTTTAAATCCAAAATTCTTCATAAATTCCATTATTTACTATTTGTTTTTTTATTCTTTTAGCATTTTGTTAATCTTTTTTTCCTATTTCACCTATCCAAACTTGTCAAAAAATTCTAAACATTTTTGTGGTGCTTTATTGTACGAATTATAGAGTTTATCAAAGAATTCTGGAAAATTCTTGAGTTTTTATTAAAAAAAATATAGATACTTTAAATACAAAACATTTTCAGAATTCCATCGTTTACTATTTGATTTTTTAATTTTTTAGTATTTTTGACATCTTTTTTTTTCTATTTTACTTGTCTATTGTTTTCAAAAAAATTGTAAAACTTTTGTGTTGTTTTATTGTATGGATTCGAGATTTTATCAAAAAATTGAGATATTTGAAATCCAAAATTTCAACAATATTCCATGATTTACTATTTGGTTTTTATTTTTTTAGCATTTTTGGCATTTTGTTTCCTATTTCACGTACCCAAACATGTCCAAAAAATTATGGAATTTTTTGTGGTGTTTTATTGGAAGGATTAGAGATTTTACCAACGACTTCTGGAAAATTCTAAAAGTTCCTTTAAAAAATTATATTCATATGTGAAATATTTTATTTTCAAAATTCTGCGATTTACTATTTTTTTTTATATTTGACATTTTATTTTCAATTTGGTCTATCTGTACTTGTCAAAAAGTTCTAGAAATTTTTATGTTTTTTATTTTATGGATTAGAGATTTTATCAAAGAATTTTGGAAAATCATGGAATGTTTTTCAAAAAAATATAGACATTTGAAATCCAAAATTCTTCATAAATTCCATCGTGTACTATATGTTTTTTTATTCTTTAAGCATTTTGGTAATCTTTTTTTCCTATTTCACCGATCCAAACTTGTCAAAAATTATGGAATTTTTGTGGTGTTTTATTGGAAGGGTTAGGGATTTTACCAACGATTTTCTGGAAAATTCTAAAAGTTCTTTCAAAAAAAATATTGATATGTGAAATATTTTTTTTTCAAAATTCTGCGATTTACGATTTGTTTTTTTATATTTTGATTATTTTTGCCATTTTATTTTGAATTTCGTCTATCTATACTTGTCAAAAAATTCTAGAAATTTTTATGTTTTTTTATTTTATGGATTAGAGATTTTATCAAAGAATTTTGCAAAATCAAGGAATATTTTTGAAAAAAGATATAGACATTTGAAATCCAAAATTCTTCATAAATTTCATCATTTACTATTTGTTTTTTTTTCATTCTTTTATCATTTTGGTAATCTTTTTCTCCTATTTCATCTATCCAAACTTGTCAAAAAATTCTAAACATTTTTGTGGTACTTTATTGTACGGATTATAGATTTTATCACAGAATTCTGGAAAATTCTTGAATTTTTAATATAAAAAATAGACATACTTTAAATACAAAACATTTTCAGAATTTCATCGTTTACTATTTGTTTTTTTTAATTTTTTAGTGTTTTTGAAAACTCTTTTTCTATTTTACCTAACTATTGTTTTCCAAAAAAATGTAAAATTTTTGTTTTGTTTTATTGTATGTATCCGAGATTTTATTAAAAAATTTAGATATTTGAAATCCAAAATTTTAACAATATTCCATCGTTTACTATTTCTTTTTTATTTTTTTACCATTTTTGGCATTTTGTTTTCTATTTCACCTATCCAAACTTGTCCAAGAATTATGGAATTTTTTGTGGTGTTTTATTTGAAGCGTTAGAGATTTTACCAGTGATTTCTGGAAAATTCTAAAAGTTTTTCTGAAAAAATATTGATATGTGAAATATTTTTTTTTTCAAAATTCTGCGGTTTACTATTTGTTTTTTTATTTTTGCCATTTCATTTTGAATTTCGTCTATTTGTACTTGTCAAAAAGTTCTAGAAATTCCTATGTTTTTTTATTTTATGGATTAGAGATTTTATCAAAGAATTTTGGAAAATCATGGAATGTTTATCAAAAAAATATAGACATTTGAAATCCAAAATTCTTCATAAATTCCATCGTGTACTATATGTTTTTTTATTCTTTTAGCATTTTGGTAATCTTTTTTTCCTATTTCACCGATCCAAACTTGTCAAAAATTATGGAATTTTTGTGGTGTTTTATTGGAAGGGTTAGGGATTTTACCAACGATTTTCTGGAAAATTCTAAAAGTT
>Ga0209489_110484_pt1 | contig 10395 bp, 3 predicted proteins | sample SiratrowhiteBW_FD_187527 | JGI IMG/M metagenome (GOLD analysis project Ga0209489, IMG submission 187527) | Root nodule microbial communities of legume samples collected from California, USA - Siratro white BW (SPAdes) (version 2) | ecosystem: Host-associated > Plants > Roots > Nodule | place: USA...
TTTTTATATTTATATATATATATATATATATATATATATATATATATATATATATATTAAAAAATATTTTAGTAACATATTAAATAAATGTATATTTAATAAACTAAAATAATTACTAATATTTTTAGCAGTCTATTAAATATTTATAAAAATGTTTTAGTAAAGTACTTAGACATTAATTACATTAAATATTATATTCTAAAAAACATTAAACTAATCACTAAAATTATCACTAAATCAATTATTGAAATAATTATTAACCTGTTGCTAATCTTGTCATTCAAATTATTCATTGTACATGCAGGACCACCATCGGTGAACAATAATATAATCCTTTTTATGATTGTAACGTTGGCTTGACAAGTTTTAGCAAACTCTTCAATATGTCCTAAATGTATAGGTGTCCCACAAATATATTAATATTATTTAATGCTATAGGATACATAAGTTGATTAAATCACAATTGAAAATTTTGATTTTTAGTAGAATAGTAATTGAAGGTAAGATTGTTACAAAATGCACAAAACGTCACATGGGGTATGTTAGGGAGATCAAATTACAATTGAATTATAACACTTCATTTGTTATGTTTATGCTTTTAAATAGATAGAATTGTGTTCTTATTAATTATCAAAATTAAAATCACAAATTCGATAAAAAAAATATAAGCTAAAAATATATTACTAAATAAAAGTTATCAAATCAAATAAATAAATACAATTTAAATATTTTTCTTAAAATTTATAAGGCAAAAATAAATATAACAAAATTTAAATTATATTTAATCTAATCTTTATCAATTTTTTTAAAGAAAAAGATTTGTGAAGTATTGCATCCCTTGGCTTTACTTCTCAAAGTGGATTACCAAACCGTAGTCAATCTCTTAGCAACATTAAGAGTGGCAATCACGTAATCTCTAGTTTCTATCTAGTGTACAATTCACACTAAGGAACAACTTTTATTAAATAAGCTCTATACTTTATTAAAATTCTTAAAATGTCTTTTTAATCGTTTAAATATGGATTCACTGGTGCTATAGAAGTAAATAATTTTAATCATCAATGTTTCGTTAATGGACAAAATATTACTTTTTTCACATTTTTCTAAGTGTACTATTTCGAGAAAGAAAAAATCGGATTGGAAATTATATGTTTTAAGGATGTAGAAAATAAATTTGGACAATGGTAAATTTATGACAAGTGTTAAAATTTATAGTTCTTATTTGCTTAAACCACGTGCAATAGTTTTTTTAAAACATGTTTTTCCTTTAACTGCTATCTTTTGTCTTTGTTATGTAAATAAATCCATGCACTTTTTTAAGGAAAATAATCCTTCATACAAGTTTCCGTAAAATTTCCTTCCATATATAAAAAATAATAACAAATTTTACCGCATATTAACTTTCTTCGTATTGAACAAGTAATTACTATTTGTTTTAAAAGTTTTTATTAACAATCTTAAGCAAATAGTAGTTCAAATTCAATTCCAATGCTTAAATTTTTTTCCAAATTTGTCAAATCATTTTACATTCTTAGTTTTCTCAAAATATATAAACACCAACTAAAACTCATGAGAGATACGGAAATGATTTTGGCTGAGTCAACTAAACAAACTCATTAACTCTCAAAATTTGCCATTGAAAAATAAAATCACCTACAAAACTAACTATATACAGATATAAACTCAAATATATGATATGTTAAACTTAACGAATCTGTTTAGGTTTGTTTTGAACCAACTGAGTTTTCAGTTCTAAAGATGATAGATAGAAATCGAAGAAAATCCTTGTGTTTAATTTTAAAGAAACATTAAAAAAGGAAACTATTATTCTTGGAAACATAATGTCCTCTGAGTTTCAATTCAACTTCTCATAATAGTCATTATTTAACCAAGGTGTAGATCATTTATGTCAAGAACTATGTTTCTCTTCTTGCATATGTCTTCTCTTTTTTCTTCTCTCATTTCTTTTTCATCTCATCATTTTTTCTTTATTTGTTATAACATTGTAAAACAATGGCCTGGAAACTATGGGTGCATCAGCTATGAGACGCATTCTTTCTGCACCTCCATGCTTTCTCTATGCACCTCCATAAATTCAGTAAAATGACTATTATATCTTTAACTAAAAAAATTAGATAAATTCCACACTTTCTAATATTTTTATATTTTAGATTATACAATTTAAAATTAAAAATTTATATTTCAAATTATATGATCTGAAATATAAAAAATATATATTTTAGATTGTAGAATCAGTAATTAAAAAAATATTACATTAAAATTTAGAATAAAAGATTATATTGTGAATTATATAATATGTAATAGAAAAATATATTTCAGATTATGCAATTTAAAATTTTAAAAAAATGATTTTGAATTATACATTCTGAAATAAAAATATAAAAAATAATATTGTAAATTTTATATTTCAACTGTACAACTCAAAAAAGAAATTTTTGACATTTAAAAAAAATATTAAGTGCTGGACGACCTGATAGGTGCAGGAATAACGCGTCCAGATATGAATAGCCTTTTTCACAACCCAGATCAAAAATACAAATAAAAAGAGGTGTTATTGCTACAAATCATGAGCTTCTGTTTTGGACAAATTCTTCCTCCACTCCCGTACCCTCTTCCTGCACCCCCATATAATTTTTTTATTCCATAACTGCCCTTCATGAAATTATATAAATATTCCTATCTTAATAAAATCCCTCCCCTTCCCAACCGGATGACCAGGCCATCCGGTTTACAGTTTTTTGAAATTGTGAACCGGATGGGGGGTGCATCCGGTTCTCATTTTAAAAAAAAATACAAACCGTTCGGTAAGAGAACCTTCGTCCGGTTTACATAAGCCATTCGTGACTTCCGTTCCTTCATTATTCAAAATCTTTCAATTAATCCTTCATAGAAGCATTAGGTAACCAATTTATGATGTTTATTAGCAATTAGTAGGTGATATTGATGATTAGAGTAGTTGATTTGGGATTTGGGGGCTGTCGACGGCAAATTTGAGAATTTTCTGATCTGCTGGGTTGAGAACCGGATGGAGTCGTCCGGTTTGTATTTTCTTTTTTAAAATGAGAACCGGATGCAACCTCATCCGATTCACAATTTCAAAAAATGAAAGAGAGGATATTTATGTAATTTTATGAAGGGTAGTCGTGGAAAAAAAATTATATGGGAGTGCAGGAATAGGGTATGGGTGTGGAGGAAGAATTTGTCTCTGTTTTGTATCTGTTACTTCCTTTTTTCTATCTTTCTCAATGTTGACCAAAACAAAACTTTATTATATTCAATTTTTTCCTTTTTGGTGTGACCATCTTTTTGTATTCTCACTTTCTATTATTTTTAACCTCTTTCATATTTCATCTAGGGATATTTACATATAGATCAATAAAGTAGTCCAGTCGCTTGTGATAAGATCACAAAAACTTGTCTTACTGGAGAATAAATTTGTACCAAAATACATTTGTGATAAGAAGAGATTGGATGATTGAATCAGAACAATGGTTTTTACAAAAAGTATAATTGATCTTATTTTTTTATTTATCTTTTTTGTATTTTTACATGGAAAGGTTTATTCCGCTACGTCCTTAAATTATTAAGTGAAAGATTATGAATCATATAGAATGAGTGTCAGAGAATCTCTGGCTGAAGGCACATATTTTTATTACATTAGAAAGCGCAACTGTACACGAGAAACATAGTAAATCCTATCTAATGAACAAACTACACCATAATAAACTTTACTAGAAGTCGCACTTTTCTCATAGTTACCAAAAGGTATTTACATGGCCCCTCCTGCATGCCTTACAGTCACAAGCACATAAAAACATCACTCCATTAATACATCATACTATACTGTATTCCAAGATGGATCTAGTACTCTGTGGCTGCAAGAACTGCTGACCCCTCCACCTGATAATTCATCCAATCAAATACACAAAACAGATCACAAGAAATAAAATATGAATGAAAAAATAAATTTTGGAAGTCAAACTGTAAGGAATTAAATAAATAATATTTTGTGTGGTGGAGTGGAGCTTCCAATTTCTTTCTTGTTTACCCAGGCCAAAGACATCGTACCTAAACAAGACCTGCCAACCACTTGAGAAACAAACCAAACATACATTCTAATTTTGCTATTACGGATGTTTCAAGGACAAGTATGAGTATGTTAAAATTTAGTTGCAACTTGCAATCCTAGTTTCATAATGAATTTCAACTCCAACCTTTTTAAACTCTAAAAAGAGATGTGGAGATTGAGTTTAAATTAGTCTAACGCATTCATTTTGGAAGCCAAACCTTTGATTTAGTGCAATGTTGCTGTATGCAAGGTGTTTTTATGAACTTCTGTTCTATTTTACATTTTCCCTTTGTACCCCTAATGTAACCTCCTATTCCTATTTGGACTGATTCTCTATTCTGAACAGATGAGAAGCATATTCTGCAACCAGCAATAATATTTAAACTCTTGTCATCTAGTTACCTTGAAGGTCGCACCCCAGATTTCCTCCTCCTCGGCAGGTACTGCAGTAATCTTATTCTTAGGATTCTCATAGCATCTCAATCCTCCAACTGCTGTAGAGTAGAAACATCCTGTACAATTCAGAGCATAACTAATGAGTAAATATTTACACTTTTGGGTATCAATAAGAAGTACATAGATAATGTCCTTGTATAAAACCTCTAAGACTTTGGTGCATGTAATATTTTTCATGTTTCCCCTCTTGTACTAGTTAATTTTGTCATATTATGAATTATCATCACCTTAAAGGTGAGGGGGAGAACGATCACTCTAGAATCACTCAAACTATAAGCACCTCTGTGGGTCACTTGTAACAAGTAGTTGCCAAAATGTTGAGAATTGTGATACACTAACAAAATTAAACACACCTTGAGGGAAAGAAGCAAGCGACTTGCCACAAGAACCTTTAAGCAAGTCTGCATCATCAGCAAAAGCTACGTATCCATCAGCTGTAATTCCCCAATAGAGAGGAACTTTACCAGCTTGATCCTGTGAAAAACAATACGAGACAAGGTTGAGTAAAAAAGAGTGAAGATGATGACAAATTGATGGGATTGCTAGATAACTTACAGAAGCCACAAAGAGGGTAGAAGTGGACTTGTCAAAAACTATAAAAGCAAAGCTTCCGCTGAGGTGGCAAACAACACGATTGGCAGGGTAGGGTGCTCGATCGCGCAAAGCTTTGTAAGCCTCAATCACCAAAATTACTTCATTGGCTGACTTGGCCAGTCCATACTGTTGTCTCAGGCTGCCCAAATTGTCAAGAGCCCCCTCAAACAAGCAGAATATTTCATCCTTAACAGCAAATGATCTGACATTTTACAAATAACATTTAGACCAAAAACATATATAGATAAATAGATAGATTAAATTCAATAAGAAACAGTGAAACAGTGCAATCTAGCAGAACACATCACATGTCTTACACTACCATAGTTATTATATTGACCTAAAACAAGTAGTAGTTGAGATATAAAGGTAGACATTGCATTGCTCTTTTGTGCCACTACTCCTATCAAACATCATCTAAGTGACACTTTTCTTTCCACAAGCAAAGACCACATTTCAAAATACTCAATTGCCTTAATTAGTTTATACCTCGACAAATGAGTAACCTAGTTTTTTTTTTAATATGAGAAAAAGTTGGTAAAGATTAACTATGTCACTGCACCTTCACACTAAAGAAAGAAAGGAATAAGACATCCAACAACTAATGTTAAATAAAAATTCAATAGCAAATTTAAAATAAAGGTTATCCGTCAGACTTTTGATTAAGAAAACTTCTTGACAAATGAATACAAAAAAAAAAAAAAAAAAAAAAAAAAAAAAAAAAAAACAAATTGATGACAAGAATATAAATAGATTCATCAAAGTGTTTTCAATCTTCTGGGTCCACCAACCTAATCTATGTTATCCTTATCTTTTTATCTCATTCATCCTCCTTTGGACCAAAAAAGCAAAATAATGGAACGAAAACAACAGTTCAGCAAATAAAAGTCAGCATTTTGAGGTGGAAAAAAGCATACGCAATGTATAGACTAATAATTGAAATAGAACCCACCAGTTAGATTGGCCACGGAATTTCTCATATATTTGTCAAATAAAACAAAATTAAAAACATATACAATAATTACCAATAAATAACTGTAATGTCTGGCTCCTAAGTATTCAATCTAGACTGTATTAGTATTTTAATTTAGTTGAATTTAAGTATAATGAAAACATAATTAAGATAGTAAGTGCTAGAAAGACTAAAACCACACCAACCACAATATATAAATTTTTTTATATTTAATAAATATTAAAATAAAATTCGAACAGAATTAAACATGCACTCAAGATTTATTTTAATTTTATTAAAAAAAAAATCCGCATGCGGTGCAAACACTACTTCATTTATTTTATCAACGTGTATTAAAACATATTCAATTAATAAACGCTACTTCGTTTAAAGTTCAATCAAAAAAAATAAGCAATTATAGCACTTATAGGAAAAGGCATAGCTGATACAAAAATTAATATTAATATTAAGTGATCCTATAGTCTAATTTCATTTTTTTCTTTGACTAGAATGAATTTGATCAAAACTTCCTAAAAATACTTTTTCGACAAAGATCAACCCAGGTTTTTACACACCACAAGGAACAAGAAATGGATTCAACAACTCACTCTAGGATCCACTAACTGTGACGCGAAAGGAAGCAATTAAAAATTAATATTTCATTCATTCAATTATATAAGATGATATAAGTTGATAATCATGCACATTCAAGTTTATATAAAAAACATAAATTTATTTTTTTGTAACATCAAAATTAAAAAAATAATATAAACATTAAAGTTTATTTTGTGATAAAACAATTGAACAAAATAATAATAAAATAATATTTGCCAGAACACATACAACCCCCTACCAAAAGGGTTTAACTATTCCAAGAAAAGTCAAATAAAAATTTAACCACCAGATGGGACCAAAGGATTTTTTTTTTTTTTTCCTCCTTAAATTAAATGGATGCTCAGTTTTATACTGGGTAGTCTCTTTTTGGCACAAATTACTTAGGAGATAAGTCCATCTATTATCGAAAAGAAAAACTGGTATTTGTAATATCAAAACATTTTTGTCAATGAAAGAAAAAAACAATTGAGACAGAATCTATATTATGATTTTTAAAATAGCAGAGAATAACCAGGACTGCAAAACTCTGACTAATCAGTATGAGAAAAATCAATTAAATAAATGAAAATCGCCAAAAAATAATAACCTGTAAAAAAACTATTTCATAAATAAAACAAGATTTTTATACAATTATTTTTATATTTTAAAAATAAAGAGTAATATTTTAGTATAAATTTATGATTAATATCATTTTATAATATCAAAATTTAAATATTATGATATTTTGTTTTTCATGTATGTTTTAAACATTAAAACTTATAACAATAAAAAAACTTTTTATTTTTATTTTTAGTGATATACAATAATAATATTTACATATTATTTTCTTAATATTAGTTTGGCAACAATCCATTTATGATCAAGCTCTTACAATTGAAATTAAGTTGTGACCACCTCAATTTTTGTTTTAAAAGCCTTGAAAAATAAAGAAAGATATGGATGAATTCACACAAGAATCTCCCACTTTCCTCTCTAGCGCAGTACGATCAATACTTCAATTATATTCACTTTCCTCCATAGCAGTACGACTGTAGAAATCAGGATCACCCACCCACCACTCCAAACTGTTGCTATTATCCAAAATGATGCATTTTCTAAACTGTCGGTACTTGTTTTCTTACCTTCCACAAAACATCAACAATTTCATTTTCCTTATATTACTATTTATTTTCATTTTTTCAGTTCTATTTATTATATCTCCAATATTTGTGATGCTTTATAATTTTTTAGGAAAAATTAAGAAAGAAAGAGAGATCGTACATGTCTTTTGGATTCTGACAAAATTTAATAATAGAAAGATTTAGTGAAAAACAATGTTGACTCATTTTTCATGCTATTTTTTGAAGAGTAGTTTTTCAAAGAAAATTAAGAGAAAAAAAAAAATAACTTTTAGAATTATATGCTATTTATAAAAATATATGAAAATAAAAAACTATATTATTTATACTTTTTTTGTATAAAGTATTATTTTCTATAATATATTCTTCTCTCTAATTGTCTACCTGCTTTTTATTTTAAAAAGTATTCTTGTATAATTTATTTAATTTACGTTTTTATTATAACATTGCTCATGAAGTTCCTAGAATATGCAACATGATGAAGTAGTCCGTGATCCGAATGATCCACGCATCAATCAGCAACAGCAAACTTTTTTCTCCACCAAACATGTTATCGCATGATCTACACTAACAATAACCCATCAAATACGATCCTTTCATTTTGTGTCAGAAATCTTTAGAATTAAGGAATTGATTAATTCGATTTCCTTTAAAAGCTCTTCCTTTCAAGTTCAGTGAGCATCAATACGGCATGGTTAACAACGACATCGTTTGCCGATAAATTTGTAAAATTACAAAGTCTTTAAATACCTGGGATGCCATGGTGACTCGCCGTGGTGTGTGTAAGCCAACTGCACGTGTTCTCCCACCTGCAGTGAAACTGCAGAAACTTTGCTCTCAGCGAACCGTTTCAGCAGCTTTTCTGCTGTTGTTTTTGGTGACGGCGTTCGGCTGCCGGCGGCCACCAGCTCCTCTGGCGGTGACACCACAGAACTGCTGAAGATTCCCAGCATTTTTTCTCTCTTTAAAAAACACAAAATAAAAATAAGAAAAATAAAACGAAAGTTGTTTTTGCCTCTTGGCTCTCTTTCGGAGGTATACGCGAGTGAGAATGGGATAGGAAGTGCTTGTAGAGTGTGGGTTTGGTTATAAAGAGAAAGAATGAGGGCAGTGCCGTCATTTCACGATAAATTAAAAATTAAAAATTAAAAATGTATGTGTGAATAACTCCGTCCTTACCAGTTGAAGAAAATAAATTCTTTCTTGGTGGGGCCATGCGATGGTGATGATGTGTTGGGCACGAGAATCGGGATCAGATACCTTTTTGGCTTTAGCCATTGTGATTATCATTACTCCAGATAGTATCATCACCGTCTGTTTTGTGGGCAGGGATCCAGGGATGGACTGAATTATCTGCTGCAGACGCGTCCAGAATTGTTTTTGTTTGCATACCTTTTTGGCTTTAGCCATTGTGATTATCATTACCCCTGATAGTATCATCACCGTCTGTCTTGTGGACAGGGATCCAGGGATGGACTGAATTATCTGCTGCAGACGCGTCCAGAATTGCTTTTGTTTGCACCTTTTTTTCCATGTCAGATATTTTTTTTCCTTCATTATTAGGTTTTTTTATTATGAGTAAAAATGCACCTCAAAATTTGTTCCCCCAATGGGAGTGACACCATTGTGAGAGTTGTTACGGCCAATTGAATTACCTTGTGTCAACATTGTCGTGAACAATGTCAGATTGTTTACCTGTTTCTTCAATTTGAAGATATCTTGTGGATTTAAGTGTTTCCAAGATCTTCAAACTCTTTTCAAAGAAAATATCTGTAATATATTTTCTTCCCAACCAAAAATACCGAAAAAAAAATTAAAGGATAGTGTACAAAAGCAAGTGTGAAACATAAGATAATAATGCTCTTACAGCACGAACAGCAAAAATCCAAAATCAAATTAAGATTCTATTTGTCCCGAGAGAAATAGGGTGCCTGTCCGGAGAGAAAGAGGGTGCCAGAAGAGAGAAAAAAATGATGATGGTTTGATCGAGAATATATATATATATATATATATATATATGAAATTTGAGATATTAACATGAGAGTAACAACATAATTTACGTGTACAACATAAATCATTATTTTGTCGGATGAATTTTGTGAGAATGTAAAATAAGTATGGGTCAATTTTATTATTCTTAAATAAATTAATTATGATAAAAAATAAATAAATAATGTTATAATAAAAATATTTTATCATTTATCTTCAATAAGTTTCACCTTTACTTAATTTTAGGTCTTTTGTTCTTACTTAAGTTTTTACTATTTTTGTCCTCTCCCAAAAGAAAGGCTCACTGTTCCATTAGTTATTTTCGTAATTAATATTTAATTATATTTTTTTAATAACGATAACACATTATCTATTTCATCTAAAACAAATATTTTTATTTCACCTCATATCCTAATTTTTTAATTATATTATTTTATCTATTTTTTAAGTGGTGAACAATAATATCATACTAAATATTTATGTTATGATGTAAATATTCACATGTAATATATATATATATATATATATATATATATAAATTATATAATATAATATAAAAAAATTTATAAAAATATATTTAA
>Ga0209489_110485_pt1 | contig 10393 bp, 6 predicted proteins | sample SiratrowhiteBW_FD_187527 | JGI IMG/M metagenome (GOLD analysis project Ga0209489, IMG submission 187527) | Root nodule microbial communities of legume samples collected from California, USA - Siratro white BW (SPAdes) (version 2) | ecosystem: Host-associated > Plants > Roots > Nodule | place: USA...
TTTTTTTTTTTTTTTTCTAACATGGAACGCGCGAGACGTTGTACATACTTACCCGCTTGACTTTATTATTTCATCATTTACTCTTATTTGCACATCAAATTCGTTGCCTGCAAAAAAAAAAAACAAAATTATTTACTATCTATTGAGACTTTTTTGTGGAAGTTAAAATATTTCAATAGATAAAATAGAGATCTATATTCATAATACAACGTCGACAAGAAACCAAGGAATGGAGTCCTCAATTTTACTTCTAACTTCTTTCAGATGCAAATTATCATAAAGTTATATGGTAAACACTGCCAGACACAGTAGTCTGGAGCCCAAATACAAGCACATCTCATTAAATTATAAGAGTTATATTGGATTAAAGTCGTCATTCCATTGTATACATCATGAACAAAATATTTCATGTTTCTGTTTCTTCTTGTTTTCACCTTTAATCACAAAAAATGGCACCTTATTTTCATTTTATTTTTGTTTTCAACCGTGAAAACTGTTTTGCTTTTCGATTTCCCACACAAATCTTTAAAACAAACAGATGAAAACAAGATAGAATTTTTGTAATTAAAAACTGCAAGCTGAAAATGAAAACAAAAAGGATTTTTTCGTGCATTACAGCATTTATCCACAACGGTCTATAGTTACATTGGTGATACTTCTATTATTTTACTTCATGAGTTTGGATTCATTCAAATTTGAAAACATGGATACTTCATTCAAATAAAGATAATTAGGAAGTACAGGAGAAGATACAATAAATATTATGCACTGCAGAATTATAGTATATGCATTAATTACTTAAAGGGTGATGACCCAATGCATGTGCCTGCCATCAAGGTCTTGGGGAATGTACATGTAAACATCCTTACCCCTACAAATGATGAGGCTATTAACATGATTTGAACCTGTAAACTCCAAGCCACATGACAACAATTTGACAGTTGCACCAAAGCTTCACTTAGGTGGTTAAGATATGGTAACACAGGATAGGATAGTTATCCTATTCTACTCTAATCAATTGTTTTGTTTGGTATAGCAATATGACAGGATTTCTTTATCCTATTGCCTATTCTATCTTGTCAGTATATTATATTTCTTATCTTAAGGGAGGAGTTGGGTTACAAGACAGAAGTATAGGATAATTGACTTCCCTCTAGCTCTTTCACCATCTAAATCCATTGCAACTACTATTAGAGTCACCACCTTTTCCATCATTGTCATTACTATCATAACAACCACCACTATTAGCACCAACACTGTTATGGCAACCACTATCACTTCCACCACTGTAATCAAAACTTTTGTCCACATTTTCACTCATCATGTCATCTCCTTCGCAGTATCATCATTACCACATCTACTATTGTCGTCAGTTTCACCATCCTTGTTGCTACCATCTTGTTATGATTGTTGTTGTCATCATAATTATTGTCACCACCATCACCACCCCTAGCACAACCTATTAATATTCGATCCTTATCATGGTACGCATCAAATACCAAATAAGATTAATATTTATCTTGTTCTTATCCTGTATGTTCCTACCCTACATTTGCATCTAATCCTATCATATATCATATCTTGACCATCAAAGGAGCCCCTTAGTAGCCTAGCTGATTGCAAATAGTGAATAAACTAGCTAATAGAAAACGAGCTTATGGTTAATAGTTGGTTGAATTTGAAATGTTGGGTAAAATTAGTGGTTGAATTTGGTCATAAATATAAAATGACATGTTTATATGCTATTGCATAATTTTTATTTATTTTTATATAGATATTATAATTATTATTTATTTAATACTTGAATATGTTTTAAATTATTTATCATCTCAAAAACTAAGGATAGTCCTTAAATAAGTGCGACCTATAAGTGATATTTAATCTATTTTAATTAATACTTTTAGTAGAGTGTGTTTCTAGCACTCTCAAAATAAAATATTAATTGTTAAATTTTTATTTTATTTAAAAATATTATTATCAGTTAAAATGAGATGATAAAATAAAATGGAATGTTCATGACTTTTTTATAAAAATCTCTCTTTAATAACTTATATAATTTAGTCATGCGTATTTTTTCTTCATTAAGCCATTGGTATCTTTCAGGGTTTTGTATACATATCTTTTCTTAAGGATAACTTGAAAATGTTGATTGATCTCTTTCCACTTACATGAAAAACACCCTCTTCCTAATGAATTTGATCTGAAGCTCACGTATATTCTTTTCATACTCATTTGTCCATTTAAAATTGATATCTCCCTCTATTATCATTGTTTGAGTCTATCTTATAAATTTACAAATACAAAAATAATAAATTTTCTGCAATGTAAAAACAATTAAAATGGGCTCTTGTAAGTAAAACAATAAAAGTAATAAATGAAAGCAATACTCAAAAACTGCAGCAAAATGTTCACAAAAATAGGTACTATGAGCTCTGCACACGCATAAATCAAAGGAAAATGTATTAGTAGTAGTGGGGGAAAACAGACATGTTATAATGTGTAGTGAGTTATCTACATATTCCTTCTTAAATAGCTAATGTTTTGCATACCTCCATAAGGGTTTTTGTTAGAGAAATATTTTGCCAACAATCGATGAGCGTAATCATTGTCATATTTTCTGAACCTCTCAATGCACTGTGGACTGTCCAAGTGACTGTAAATTGAAGAATATGACAGATTATTTCAGTTTGGACAAATAACTAGCAGCTAATAACACTTTTCAATTCAAAGATTTTAGAATTGTGTCCTTTAGAATATACTTTACAGCATTCTAAAATAGATTTTCTCGTCAAAAAATAAAATGAAATACAGGGGAAGAAGAATTAAATCTGATAATGACAGAGGTGTGTCAGGGAAATATCAGTCACTTAGAAGGTAGATGTGATGTGCATATTGGAGGAAACTAATGACTATGTAACGGCAAAACAGATGACTGTGTAACGGACAATGAAATTATGACTAAAGAGACCAGATGTCCACTTTTGAACAAACATAGAGATTGATGCTTCCAACTAAAATTACATATTGCTATGACAAAAAGCAATGACTTCAAAGGAGATTCTCATTCAGAGCAACAAATATTAAATACACAGATGACTCTGCTTCAAAATGCAGACACCAATGTAGTTTCAACACAAAGAACAACATTGTAGTCCTTCATCGGTTTCTCAAAAAATGGCTTGAAATAATTCTACCATTGATCACATCTATTTCCAAATGCGAGATAAATGCAAACATCTTGCTGCCACTAAAGCTTGGACCTTGGCACTTCATCTATTTGGCATAGTTGGCAACGGAAGTTTTATGTGAGCAACCTTCACTCACAATGCAGGTGTTCAAGTCTTGCAAGAAGCACCATTAGAAATTTAAGTGGGGTCTAGACTCACATCTAAAGGGTGTGGAAGCACCTCCTGGGAGAAGAAAAAAAGCTCAGATACAGAAGGTATGCAATACTCTCCTAAATTCCTGTCAATTTTCATGACTATTTCATCTGCAGGTTTTCAATCTCCATCCCTTGCTTTTATCTTTTTTCCCCACCCTTCTCTCTTTAATTTCCTACAAATATTAACACCTTTTCTGGTGCATCCATTGTACACAAACTGTTAAAAACTCAGTCAGAGCGTGTTGTTTTCCAGTAGTGGTGCATAAATCATCACTTTATAATACAACAATGAAAATTCAACTTCAACTTGTACACTGACTTTGTAGTCAAAACAAATAAAAATATATAGTTTTTTTTTTACAATTTACCCCACACCGAATTTTCAAACTCCTCTGGCACCAAATTACAACCAATTTTAAGTTCAAAACCAAAACACGAGTCACAAGACCTAAAAGATACAGATCCAGCCACTAAAAACATAGACTGTGATCGGAGCCTGCTCATAATCATCAACAACATTGCCATGGCAACAAAATAACAGCAACGATAGCTTCTTGAAATTTACAACAGCGTTAAACTAGCAAGCCATTCACTTCAAGATCTCAACATATTCCAAAACAAAAACAAAAAAGATATCTCTATACACAGAACATCACCATCAACAGTGAATAACGAGCAAAAGAGAGAAAACAAAAACAAAAAAAGGGGGGAACTTACTCAAGCCCATCGGTAAAGTTAGGATTTTTATCGTCGACGTGACAATTCCCGTTGTTCTTAGCAGCTTCCACCTTAGCAGAGAAAAGCGAGGGAATAATTAGCATGGAGGCGCGTGTGCATGCGTGAAGTTGAAGAGCGTGAATTGACTCACCTTGGTGGTGGGGGAGGTGTTGCCGGAATTGGAGGCGGAGCGCGGAGGAGGAGAGGGTGGAGGCTCGCTCGCCATTTTATTCTTCTCTTCTTCCTAACTCAGTTTTTTTGCATTTGTAAATTACTATGATTGAGATTCTCATAAAACAACAAAAATATTTGTTGTCTCTATCTCTAACAAAGTCCTCTTCACAAATTGCACTCATCTTCCTAAAGTTATTATAAATGAAAATTTCACTCTTCTGATTTTAAATAAATATTTCTTTTTTATATTTTTAATAGAATAATTTTCATAATGTTATAGTTTTTTAAGTAGGTATAAATATTTATTATACTTTTTAATGATTGATGATTATATGTACCACTCACTCCTTTTATTATCTTTTACTATACAAAAAAGTCTTTAATTTTTATTTTAACATGTAGTATTTATTTATTTTTAGTTCTTATAATATTTTTAAATTAAATATATAAATGAGTGTTATTTTATTAATCAATTAAAATAAATGTAATGGTTTAAGTGACTAAAATCTTATATATTAATTATTTTTACTTAATTTGTCACTAAATTCCATCATTATTTTTATTTTATAGTTATTTAACAACCAAAACCTAATTTAGTGATTATTTTAGTTACAATTAGCAACCATTTTATTTGATAGTTAAAAATTAATCTCTAAATAGTTTTTTTCTTATAATGATATTTGTATTCATATTTTAATTGTAGTAACTTATTTATATCAAATTAAATATAATATAATCATTTTATTATTTTTCATCAATATATATTCATTTCCATTTATTAGTGAAAGATAGAAAAAATTATACTTGGTATATTGTTCAAATTGTGTGAAAGAGAAAATATCACACAAAAGAGTATGAGTTAAAAAAGCACTAAAATGATACAATTTTTTTAGGATTTACTAAAGTAGCACAATTTTATATATAAAGAAATGGTATCACGAAAGTACAATGGAGTTACATATAAACAAAGATGTGGACACATGATACCATTTTTGTTTTCTTTTTGTTTTTAATTATTTTACACTTTAGGCGGTTATAAATTAATTCCATTTTTAGTTTTTTTTTAAATTATTTTAAATCTTAGGAAAGTTACAACTTAATTTCATTTTTAATTTTTTTGCTTTTTAATTATTTTAAACTTTAAAAGGTTACCACTTAATTTAATTTTTTAAATTTCAAATACGTTATTAAGTAAAATCATACTACAATTTGTTTTTCGACTTTAAAGTCGTCGGACGTAATTACGATTTTAGCTCCATTTAAGAAATCGTGTTATTGTTATACCATTTCATCTTACACAATTTACTTATTTTGATAAAAAAAATTAATATGTAGATACAGATAAAAATTATACCATTTTAATACTTTTTACCTAAAAAAATATATAAGTACTTAATTTAATTTTTTAAATTTCAAATACGTTAGGTGAAATCGTGCTACAATTTATTTTCCCACATTAAAGTCGTTAGACGTAATTATGATTTTAGCTCCATTTAAGAAATTGTGTTATTGTCATACCATTTCATCTTACACAATTTACTTATTTTGATAAAAGAAATTAATACGTAGATACAGATAAAAATTATACCATTTTAATACTTTTTACCTAAAAAAATATATAAGTACTTAATTTAATTTTTTAAATTTCAAATATGTTAGGTGAAATCGTGTTACAATTTGTTTTTCCACTTTAAAGTCGTCAAATGTAATTACGATTTTAGCTCCATTTAAGAAATTGTGTTATTGTCATACCATTTCATCCTACACAGTTTACATTTTGATAAAAAAATTAATACATAGATACAGATAAAAATTATACCATTTTAATACTTTTACCTAAAAAATTATATAAGGAACTATTTATTTATAAAAGAGGTGAACAATTACTTTAGAGCAACTTATATTTTGTTTTCACACTCTTTTCTATTTTATTATTTGAATTATATATACATTATAGTCGTGGTGAGGTAAAATTTAAGTATATACATGTTTGAAAAAAATGTATCCAAAATTTCTTCTCTTCTTTTATACTATTATTTGAAATAATAATTATATATATTGTTCTTTTGTAGTCTTTATAAAAATAATTATATTAGTTTTAGATAAAACATTTTAACATCATTTATTTTTTTAATAACAGTTTTATTTTATCATCTATTTTTGTATTATATATAGAATCTATAAATGATTATGACAAAATACCCACAACTTTATTTCTCAGAAGATTAAAATATATACATCAATGTTTCCCTAAACTTTCTCCTATAGATCCGTTCAAATTTGTTCAAGATCTGCTAATACAATCAATACTTACCCAATATAACCCATCATATCTCATAGAATATTACTAAATAAAAACATATATATAATAAAGATATACAATAATCATAATACCTCTTTCAAGTTGGAGCGTGAAGATCTCGAATGCTCAACTTGTGAAGTAAGAAAAAATACTTTTGTTTTTCCAATGCTTTGGTAAAAATATCTGCAAGTTGATTGTTGGTGGGAACAAAACTGGGACGAATATCTCTGATAATAAAGGCATCACGAACAAAATGACAATCTACTTCAATGTGCTTAGTTCAATCATGAAAATCTGGATTATGAGGAATGTTGCAGTTTAGGTGTTAGTGGAAATGAACTCAAATTCCGTATTGTATGAGTAACATAATCATGCAAAAAAACTAATGGTATTTTCTGTCTGTGACAATAAGCAAAAGGAAAATCTGTTTATGAGAACTTGACATCTCGTGAGACAAAAAATTCATTGGTTTCTATATCATACAAATGCCATCTCTTTCTCCCATATGGATATCCAACAAAAATACATCTCATACTTCGGGAAACCTTCCTTGTTTATGAGCATAACATAATGATCCAAAAACTGGTAAATGATCATAGGTAGGATCACAACCATAAAGCATTCTATAAGGAGTCTTTCCATTCAAAACTAAGGAAGGGGTTCTATTTATCAAGTAACCAGCCATGAGAATACATTATCCCCAAAAATTGATAGGTAAACATCCCTGAAATCTCAAAGCTCGAGCTATATTTAATATATATTGATGCCTACGTTCAACACGTCCATTTTGTTGTGGTGTCCCCGTACAAAATGTTTGAAAAATTATTTCACTTTCAAGAAAATAATTTTTCATGCAAGCAAATTCCGTTCCATTGTCAGTCCTTATATTTTTCACTTGTTTATTAAACTGACGGTCCACCATGAAGAAAAAATATTTTCAAAGTACCACCTCTTTCTTATCAATCAGTAAATAAATCCACACAACTTTAGAGTAATCATCAACGATAGTAAAAAAATAGGATGCTCCACATGAAGAGACATTTCTATTGAGGCCCCATAAATCATGGTGTATTAGTTTAATTTAAAATCACTTACGAGAAATTTATTTTCCATTGTTTTGCTCTTTGACAAACATCACAACATTTATTCAAATTTTCAGTATCTTTCTTAAGGTCTACACCTGAAACTATCTTGGTAGCTTGCATAGATGGATGTCCCAATCGTTGATGCCAAAGATCTAAAGACACCCCTTTGTCAACTTTCAAAGTCGTAATACGCGGTTTCCCTGTCATCTTCTCAGTTGGATGATTATTTTGATCTTTTAGCAATTTCATTAATGCCTAGAGTTGTTCAGGGCTTAGCCCAAGAGATTCCACGTCATTCCCATCGGATGTAGTTCCTATGGTTGAGCTTCCAGGTATGGTCTGGCCTGCATTGACCCGCACAGAACCACAGTCTCGGCCTAACCCTTTTTTTTTCCTGCAGCGAGGATTGCGATCCCCTACCACGACCTCCATTTTTTCTGTCAGTGCGCAGTCTATCACCCCACCACTCGGGATATCCAATGAGTCCAAAGCAAGAATTTGTGTCATGCCCACTACGTTTGCAATGGGAGCAAATCATTGTTTTGTCTTTTCCATGCTGCAGCGTGGATTGCGATCCCCTACCACGACCTTCATTCTTTCTGTCAGTCAGTTTATCACCCCTCCACTCGGGGTATCTAATGAGTACAAAGCAAGAATTTGCATTATGTCCACTACGTTTGTAATAGGAACAAATCATTGTTTTGTCTTTCCCATCCACTCTGCCACGAATAGTAAAAGCCATTACCTCTCATCTGTCTTCTTTCCCACATGCCATAGTCTGTACTTGTTCTTTTTGAATTAGAATCGAGTAAACTTTGTTTAGATTCAGCAACGGATCGTGTGCCAAAATATTAGAACGAATAATGTCATATATTATGTCATCTAACCCCATAAGAAAGGTATGTACTATTTTCTCTTCTCGTTTCGTGTTAAGAATCGATCCAAGATCACATGTGAATCCTCCGCATTTACAAGTTGGCGGCTGATCATAATTTGCTAATGCATCCCACAATTGTTTAAGCTTTTTGTAGTAATTGACAATGCTCATTCCTTTTTGTCTGCACTCAACAAGATTTGATTTGATTTGCTAAATTCTTGGTCCATTGACCAATGAAAATCGATCACGAATATCATTCCATAAGTCCTGTGCGATCTCAACATGTGAGATCGTTTAACAGAGAGATGATTCAATGGTGTTGCGAATCCAGGACACTAATAAGGAATTAATGGTCCACCAATCTTCAATATCTGTTGAGTCATCCATCGACTTCTTGATTGACCCATCAATAAAGCCAAATTTCTTCCTCGCCCTCAAAGTCGTTCTTACCGAACGAGCCCATTCATCATATTTTTCACTTTTCAATTGTACCTACGTAACCAAGAGACCATGATTGTCAAGAGTGGTTATGTCGTAAGGTGAGATAGTTCTCCGTTGACGGTTACCATCATTGGGTTCTTCAACCATGATTCAATATGTTGGGTGTATATGAGTATGACTCTGATATCATGACAAAATACCCCACAACTTTATTTCTCAGAAGATTGATTAAAATGTATACACCAATATTTTCTTAAACTTTCTCTTATAGATACGTTCAAATCCATTCAAGATCCACTAATACAATCAATACCTACCTAATATAACCCATCATATCTCAGAATATTACTAAATAAAAACAGATATATAATAAAAATATACAATAATTACAATAGATAACTAAATATTATTTACTAATTTTTGTATATTTAGTAAATTAAATTATGAGTATTATACATGAAATTCAGTATCTAATATTTGAAATACTATTGACTATTCTCTTTTTAAACTTTTAATATTCTTTTACTATAGTTTTAATTTAAGGGGCATATTGTTTATAAGACTCTAAAATGTGTTTTTTTTTACTTGACGTGCATAAATAAAAATGAATTTTTAAAACAAGTTTTGGATAAAAAAAAATTGGATATCTCGTATTAGGTATTAAAAATATTTATTTTTAGTGTATTTATTGTTCCAACATAATTTGAAAACATATTTTTAAGTGAGTAATAACATTTTTTATAACATAGTAAATAAAGCTTTTTCTCAAAAATATTTATTATTATTATGGATACTAAACTTCATAAATGAAGAATTTCAAAGATAACATATATTTTTTTCATTTATAAGACAAATCTACTAATATAACACTTAGAGGCTTAAGAAGCAATAGTACTTGTAAAACATGTTGTGAGTTTATATAAGATCATTAATGTTTATATCATAACGAGACTTCTATTTAGAGATATCTTAAAAGAAGACGGTTGAAACTCGTTGACAAATCTTTTGTTTACATGTAAGAGGTGTAATAACGGTTGATAACCTTTTAGTTAGCATCATTTTCTATAGTGATAAACTTTTTATGTTAAAGTACTTTTCATATTGTACATTCTTTCTTGTACTACCAACACCAAATTTAGCATTTAATAATACACAAGTTTGATCTACTATGTCAAAATCTTCATTAGGATACGTGAGACATATCTCTTAAAATATATTAACAAGTTTCTGATAAGGGGTAAATATTGTGGAATCGTATTAATACTACTAACAGCGTTCAATTACAATTAACAGTGCTACGGGAGCATAAAACAATAGCTACTAAATGGAAAAGCTTATAGTAATTATGGAAATGACTGTCTCAAGCTCGTATACCGGCCTGCAAGCACCTGGAATAATAGAAGGGAATAGAATAT
>Ga0209489_110486_pt1 | contig 10391 bp, 5 predicted proteins | sample SiratrowhiteBW_FD_187527 | JGI IMG/M metagenome (GOLD analysis project Ga0209489, IMG submission 187527) | Root nodule microbial communities of legume samples collected from California, USA - Siratro white BW (SPAdes) (version 2) | ecosystem: Host-associated > Plants > Roots > Nodule | place: USA...
AAAAAAAAAAAAAAAAAAAAAAAAACCGTGATATGAAAAAAATATAAATTCAGATATGGTTAAAAATAGTGACATAATATGTTTGATTTTTGACGAAAGTGGTAGTATTTAATTTGGGCCTCGCTGAACGCGTGGGTTAAAAATAGTTTATATTTAGAGTGTGAAAACTCGTCGCAATCCATATGTCAGCGTTAAAAAGAAAGTTTAACCTTTTCAATTATCCAATTTACAACCACTCTATACTAAAGCATGTTTGCAAGCTCCACAGCATCATAAGATTCAAATGAACTTTTTGAAATTTTTAGAATGAGACCAATATAAAGACTGATACAAAAGTCCAATACCCAAGAAGGTAGAATAAATGAAGAACATATAGATGGTATATAAAATAAATAAATAAATGTTAAAAAATGTGAAGGTTGGTACAAATTTGGCCCAGCAAAATCCCCTTGACTAAGGAAGAAAGTTCATATGTAGAGGTTGGTCTGAACAACAATAGCTGCAAATATCAGATATCCTGAACAATGACTGGTTTTGAACTTCTCATTCAGAACTCAGTGGGAGGCTTTAACCTAACCAATCTTTTGATTCTATCCTTTTCTGTATTTTCCAAACATCCCTTCAAAAGATACACATGAAAAATGTCAAGCACGGCAATACAGCATTGATAAAAAATTACTCCTTTCAAATATGGAACACGCTCAGCAGAATTCTCTCATTTTCTTTGTTGAAATTCAACATTGAATAACAGAAGCATTTTTCCCTTCTATTCTGTTTTTGCATTTCTCTCTAAATTTTAATATTTTGTTTCAGGGTTTTGTAACACATACCACATGAACGTAATCAATCAAAGTGACCCAGAGGCAAGTTGAATTCACTGGGGAAATTTTCAAAATTTATATCAAGTTATTTAGTATACATTGTCCAGAGCATGTATCCTTACCTTCCAGACAATTTCATCCAAGCACAGACAAATTCTTCCATACTTATCAAGGAAAACACGCTCACTTGGGGGCTTCCCACATATATCCTTCACAGCTGAGGTTATCACAAAGATCACTTCTGACACTGGAGGAAAACAAAATATTGGTAAATAGTACTGTTGATGTAATGCACTTACAGCTCTTGAACATACCTTTTTTCAGCTCTTGGAGCAACAGCAATATATTTGACATTGTTAAAAAAAGCTGATTTTATTATGAACATAACCTATTTTTTCATTCAATATTTACACTTTTCTTTTCTTGGTAAGTTAGACAAAACCTAGATTCCGAGATTTACCCTTCACTTGATTGCTACTTTTTCTTCATTTTCTTAAAAGTAATGTCATCCTTCTGAAATCACACCAGTATCTTTAACATCTCTGTTATTAACAAAAGAACAAGGAGGAAGTTTTCTAACCTTAGTTTTGTTCCAAAATGTCCTTATCTCATATAAATCTTTAACAGACAAACTAATAAAGAAAAAGAGTTACACAAAGGAATATAAATTAAATGATATAAATTCAAATTAATATTTCCGAAATCATTAAACTCCACTTGCTCTCTCTACTTTCCCCTTTTTTAAGGTTACTTTACATAGGAGGCCTAATAGGCCTGGGAATACAGTAAGGATAAGGATTGATTCATCACATCAAGAATAATATTTAAAGACATTGTGGGTAGCATCCAAATTATGAGCTCATTGTCTATATAACCCTTTCTTTTTCACTCTATCATTATCACCATTAGTATTTCCTTCTTAACCGTTAATATCACACGTTTATATCCCTTTTTCTCATATAATCTTTTATTTCTTACGTACATACATCTCCATATCCCCACTTCCCAGCCATCCAGCTCACCACTAGCTACCTTAAATAACAGAACCCATTCAGCTTGTGCATTCAGATGAGAACAAAAGAACTAGTCTCTACAACCACAGTATCCAAACATCACCTTCACCACCTCAAAATAAAAGAAGAAAAAGTTACGAACCAAAACACCCTTTAGCTAGCACTACAATCTTAGAACAAGTGACCATATCCACTTTCAAGTATCAACAACAGAGCTGGCTCTTTTCTATGACATTGTGTTACAGCAAATACAAAAAAATATTGGTGCAATGCCATATTAAAGCATCAACAACTGAGATGACTCTTCTTTCTACATTTACTTTATCATCACTAAATATAGAATAATGGTTCAATGAATACGTACAAGCAAGTTCATCGTACTCTTCCTTCCCCACGACGTAAATGCTGATATCTCCAAGTACCGTGTATACAATATAAACTGACCTGATAAAGATAAAAAAAAATGTTCAAGTAAAACATGATATCATCATGCACACAAAAAAGGAAAAATAAAACAGCATCATCCATACAAATGAGACAAACAATTTCCTAACACAAACAAAAACGAATGAACAGTAATTGGTGGTGAAGCTTAAATTTTTAATGATTTATGGCTCCAGTAATCTAAACTGCAAAAGTTCATGTAACAAGTTTGTACGTCAGCGGTTTATCTTCCACTAGTACAATTTGTTTCCAATTTTCCCATTAATGAAGAAACTATCTGACATATTCTAACAACTAATCTTATTCAATCCGTTCTAATGTTACAGTAAAAAAAATACAAAAAAAGGTAAATTATTCAAAGTCCATCACATAGATGCTACATTCATACCAACCAGTGTTCAATTCTCCCTCGCCGGTTCAGAATTAAATAAAGTCACAGAATGCTCTCAAGTACGGTATACATACATACATAGATGCCTACATACATACGTACTTACATACATCACATATACACGGCAGATAAGTGTACTCACTTGTGGCAAGCAACTAGAAGCTCTTCTTTTTTTACGCCCTTAAGGTTGTCAGCTCCTAGTTTAACCAAGAAAGAACGCCAATGTTGACGCTCCTCCGCAGGAACCCCATGAAAACTGCAATCATAGAGCCATTGATTCAGATCATAAAAAAGTTGGAACCAAACCAATTGTATTTTATGTACACAAGTGTGATCACACAAACCAAAAGAGTTTATCAAAATCCATAAACATCAGATCTAATGACTAGTTATAGGGTCTTCAACATGTGCAATTGAAAAGAAAATTTTCAAATCGTAATAGGAAACAACAGGTAACCGCCATCATAAAAACAGGCTAAAGCAGTATGAATTCCACAGCAACAAGATCAAACAAATGAATATTCGGAGAAAACTATGATAGAAAATGGAAATGGGGATCTAAAGAGTAAACTAAACGCACCGTTCGATGAGGATGTTGCCCTCGGCGTTCGCAAACAGAACCGCCAGGATCATTATCTCTTCCCTTTTCCAAACCAATCTCTTCCCCTCTTTCAAAACTCTTGCATGCTTTTTCTTTTTTCTTTTTTAATTAAATTTTAAGTACATACTTTTAATTGAATTTCGATTAAAAAATTTATTCTATTCAATATTAAAATTATTTTGTTTTCTTTTTATTTTCATTTAAGTTCTTGCAGTTTGATTCCATTGTTAACAAGACATTACTTCCGATATTAGAAAAGAAAATTTCATTGAGAATACAAATTAAACATGATGCTTAGATAAAAATAAGAAATATTTTCTATTATTGTCTTTTTTTCCTTTATAATATGTGACTTTATCATTATTTATTAATTATTTTATTTTAACATTTCAAAATTTTTATTTATTTCCAATTTTTTTTATTAATATTTAATTTTTCTTCAAATTTTAATTTTAATTACTTTTTTCAGCTCAAATTCTTAATTATATTATTAAATCATCTCTTTAATATATATATATATATATATATATATATATATATATATATAATACTAGACTAACATATTATTTATTTATTGAAAAAATTATAAGCATTATACATTTTTTCACATTTTACCTAATTTAAAAACTTGTATAGGGTACGAGATTCTGGCTAATCATGATATTAATAACCACTATCTAGTTTTAGTTTAATTTAAATAAATTATACGTTTTTTAATTTCTTCTTGTTTTTAATCTTATTTCACCTATAATTTAAACATTTTTCCACTTAAAAATTGAAAAATACTAATTCAATCTAAAACCTTAAAACAAGTCTATTATTTTTTATATATTATTTATTCTTGAGAATTTATACCTAAATTTCTAATACAAACTTTAAAAACATTAATACGTTTTAGTCTTTTAGGCAAAATAATTTGTTAATTAACAGTGCAAAATGATGAACCATCTCGTCAATGGCATGGACTGTCCAACCACTGCCACCAACATTTTTTTTGTACATCCACTTAATATAATCATTACTCTCTCTGTTCCTTCCCCACATAAGTTATCTCAGATAATTTTCACCTTGTCCCCTTCTAAACTAAGATGTTTTCTCTAAAAAAAATTCCATTTTTATGCAAAAATAGAACATAAAAATTGGTGAATATTTTGTCACTCCAAACCACATACATTATAATTTGTTGATTAAGAATATTTTTTCCTAATTTTTTTATCAGTGAACTTCAGAAAACAAATATTTCTGTTCATGTATTCAGAAATTTAAGACAGCAAGAGTTATTTTATTTTTATCCATGTCTTTATTTTTACTAATTTTCACAAATAACAGAAAAAAAAAGTCATATATTTATAAACTGATTCAATTCATTACAAAAAGTTGCCATAAGTGAATATTTAAAAGGAGATGAATGAAGGAAAAGCATAAAGAAAATAGTTGCTAAATGGTCCTACCACTATCACCAATACAATAATTATTTTGAAAGTTGCTAAGGGGAAATTGATTAAACCTCAGCCATTGTTGCTCTCATACTATGTTCATGTCTCTTAGTGGAGAACACAGTGAGGTGAGTTTAGTGGAAGAAACTGATATATGTGATTGTTATATATATGGTGTTCTCCCTACCACACATTTTTGTTAAGTGCACTAGAAATTGCTCACACCATACAGTGACAAATTAATTATAAGAAGGTTTTACTAAGCATTTAGATAATTAATGGAACTAAGGTTGCATTTGCATTAATTGTCTTCATATTTGTAAACCATGGTTAATTAACTTCAATGCTTGCTCTACTATATAGCCCTTACCTTCTTGATCAGTGTCTCCATATCTTCCTTTCTGCTCTTCAAAGGTTACTCTCTTTCAAACTCTATTCTTGTTGATGAATCAGTTCATATTTGTTTCCATTCTAACACGTCTTCACTGTCATTGAACACCAATTTTAGGTTCAACTACCTGTGATAGCACCAATGTCACGTGCTGATTTCAGGTGTTTGTAGTGATCTGATTAAATTTAATGGTGCAGGGATGGCACAAGTTCTGCTTCATGGGACCCTCCATGCCACAATCTATGAGGTGGATAACCTCAAGGCTGGTGGTGGTAATATTTTAAGCAAGGTTTGCTTCTTTCTGTCACTCCCAATTCACAACTACCACCAACTGTAAATAAAAATTCATTCTTTCTTCTAGATTCTTGTATTTGTTATGGTGTCAGATGTCTCTGCCATGCCTTCTCCTCAGAATCTTTGACCTGCTCAAAGAAATTCATTCTCTCTTAGGCCAGCAAACTTTTGTTATAGCTTTCTTCATCTTTGAATATGTCTGGTTTCGAATTGTTGCATCAACATTAAGGAAATCTTAAATTATAGGGAAATAAACCAAATCATTAGACTAAATAATGGAGACTTCAATTCAGAAAGAGTCCTCCACTTCAAGTTTAGGTTTCTTGGTTGATAACACCGATGAGGCACAATTAGGATGGTTTGACGATGGTTCTTAGAGATTAGTCGAAGCAAAGAGAAGAGAAAGAAGACAACACTGTATTTCGATGGATTGGTAGATAAGTAGTTCAGATATAAACCTCTCATATCAGAAATATTAGTTTACACTAATGACTCCCATTTAATACTATTTTTATTAATAAAATATTATATATAAATAAAATAATAATATATATTAGTGTCAAATGAAAGTGAAAGATGACTATTAATATTAAAATATCACCATTCTTATAAGAAAATATCATTAACACTATATTTCAATATAGTCTCATTACCTTCTAAAGATCCATTCATAAAGTCAAACTCAACAGTAAAAGAAAATCTTAACTAAAAATAGTTAATATCACTCAAGTTAATATATCTTTTATCTCCGTATATAACTGAAATATTAAAGCATATGAAAATTATTATAAACTATAATTAAGGGTCTTGTTAATTTTCTAAAGTTATTTTTACAACTTTCTATAATTAAGAGTTTCTAAGAGTATTGTTAACTTTCTAAAGTTATTTCTACAACTTTCAATAATTAAGAGTTTCTAAGTTTCCTTAATAGTCTCATGCCTTCCTTTTTCTTAATTTAAGTATGTTTGTAGTATACTTGTAGTTGTAACTCCTAATTTAGTGAGACTCTATTATTTATTATCATATATCTAAATTATCATTAATTTTATTAAAAGTAGGTTCATTATTGGTATTTTCTTTATATTAATTATAAAAAAATTATAATAAATCCTGTAAATGGAAGATTATATTTGATTAAAATGTTGATAGATTATTTATCTAGCCTTTATGACCACATGATTAAACTTTTGTTTTTCATGAAGAAAAATAAGGATTGAACTTGATAATATCTTTTTATAACTACTCAAATCTTAAACTATTGTAATCCTATCACGTTTCAGAACATTTATTTAATCAACTTTTATCATCATTTTATCTCTAATAATTGAATAACCTAAGTTTATGAATTGATTAAAATAAATTCAAGATTTTTTTACAGTGTCATTGAGAGAAATACTCATGTATGTCAAGAATTAACTACTTGGTTAGACTAAAGTCAAGTTTGATTATTCTTGTTTATTAGAAACATATATGTAAATATATTGAAATATATATATATATATATATATATATATATATATATATATATATATATATATATATTCTTAATGGCTCTTTGTCATGTCACAAAAGAAAATTTACTTTTGTCCTACTAATTCTGATATATAGCTGGTGCATAACATCGAGGAGACCATTGGGATTGGGAAAGGAATTACTAAACTATATGCAACCATTGATCTAGAGAAGGCACGCGTGGGAAGGACTAGAGTTATTGAAAAAGAGCACTCAAACCCTAAATGGTACGAGTCTTTTCACATTTACTGTGCTCATGAGGCATCAAACATCATATTCACAGTGAAAGATGACAATCCTATTGGTGCGACCTTAATTGGAAGAGCATATGTGCCTGTTGAAGAGATATTGGACGGCAAAGAAATAGATAGATGGGTTGAAATATTGGATGAGCACAAAAAACCAATACATTCACATTCCAAGATCCATGTGAAGCTGCAGTACCTTGATGTTTCGAAAGACCTCAACTGGGGCCAAGGCATCAGAAGCCCTAAATTCCCGGGAGTTCCTTACACATACTTCTCACAGAGACAAGGATGTAGGGTTTCCTTGTACCAAGATGCTCATGTTCCTGACAACTTTGTTCCCAAAATACCACTTGCTGGAGGCCACACTTACCAACCTCATAGATGTTGGGAAGATATTTTTGATGCAATCAACCACGCACAGCACTTAATATACATTACTGGATGGTCTGTTTACACTGAGATCACTTTGGTAAGAGATTCTAGGAGGCCAAAACATGGAGGGGATGCAACACTTGGTGAGGTTCTTAAGAAAAAAGCACGTGATGGTGTCAGGGTTTTGATGCTTGTTTGGGATGATAGAACTTCTGTTCCTTTGTTAAAAGAAGACGGGTTGATGGCTACTCATGATGAAGATACCGGGAACTACTTCTACGACAGTGACGTGCACTGTGTTCTATGCCCTCGCAACCCTGATGATGGTGGAAGCGTGGTTCAGGACATAGAAATTTTCTCCATGTTTACCCATCATCAGAAGATTGTGGTTGTGGACAGTGCTTTGCCGAATGGAAGATCAGATAAGCGAAGAATCGTGAGCTTCGTGGGGGGTATTGACCTCTGTGATGGAAGATACGACACTCAGTTTCACTCACTTTTCAGAACCTTGGGCACAGCACATCACGATGATTTTCATCAGCCTAATTTTCCACATTCTACAATCAAAAAGGGTGGTCCAAGGGAACCCTGGCATGATGTCCACTCTCGGCTTGAAGGGCCAATTGCATGGGACGTTTTGTTCAACTTTGAGCAAAGATGGAGGAAGCAAGGTGGCAAGGACTTACTAGTTCCTCTGAGAGACCTTGAAGATGTGATTATTCCTCCTTCCGCAGTAACTTACCCTGATGATCCTGAGACATGGAACGTGCAGTTATTTAGATCCATTGATGGTGGGGCAGCTTTTGGGTTCCCCGAGACACCCGAAGAAGCTGCTAGATCTGGACTCATTAGTGGGAAGGATAATGTAATTGACAGAGGCATTCAAGATGCTTATATCAACGCCATTCGACGTGCGAAGAATTTCATCTACATTGAGAATCAGTACTTCCTTGGAAGCTGCTATGCTTGGAGTGCTGATGGCATTAAGCCTGAAGACATTGGTGCATTGCATCTGATCCCAAGGGAGCTTTCTCTTAAGATTGTTAGTAAGATTGAAGCTGGGGAAAGGTTCAGTGTGTACATTGTGGTTCCAATGTGGCCGGAGGGTTACCCCGAGAAAGGAACAGTTCAGGCAATATTGGACTGGCAGCGGAGAACAATGGATATGATGTATAGGGATGTTGTTGGAGCACTGAAGGGAAAGGGAATTGAAGAAGATCCTCGAAACTATTTGACATTCTTCTGCCTCGGTAATCGGGAAGTGAAGAAAGAAGGAGAGTACGAGCCTCCAGAAAGACCAGATCCTGATACAGATTATATGAGAGCTCAAGAGTCTCGACGCTTCATGATTTATGTTCACGCAAAGTTGATGATAGGTAAGTGAACATTATAATATTTGAGATGAATTGAAAGTCTAACATTATTGTTATCTCTAGTAGACGTAAGATCTATAATACCTCCCTTTATATAAAATCCTCTCCACTCTAACGTAAAATATATATCAATCTTTAAAACTGGGAATTAGGCTTTAAAATCTACTTATTATTAATAAGATAGAAAAGAAAGTTGATAGATAATGTGATTGAAGATGGTTTTTTGATGCAGTTGATGACGAATACATAATCATAGGATCTGCCAACATAAACGAGAGATCAATGGATGGTGGTAGAGACTCTGAGGTTGCGATGGGGGCATATCAACCCTATCATCTGGGTAGGAGGAAGGCTGCAAGGGGTGAGATCCATGGTTTCCGCATGTCACTGTGGTATGAACACCTTGGCATGCTTGATGAGTCCTTTCTTCAGCCTGAAAGTGAAGAGTGTATAAAGAAGATAAACGAGATGGGTGAGAAGTATTGGGATCTGTATACTACTGAGCCTCTTGAACAAGACCTTCCCGGCCACCTTCTTCGGTATCCTATTGAGATTTCCGGTGAAGGAAGTGTGACACAGCTGAAAGGATTTGAGTTGTTCCCTGATACCAAGGCTCCTATTCTTGGGGCCAAATCTGACTACATGCCACCTATTCTTACTACTTAGTGTTTTCTGGTGTTAGAATCAGCAATTACTGTGAGGTTCCAGTGAAGATCTTTTCATGTTTTGAAAGATCTCACCAATCTTGTCACAATGTTGTGCTGCTAGGAAAATAATATTTTGATAACCTATAACAACTATCTTATAATAATCCATTTTTAGGATATTATAATTATTATAAAAATAAAATTTTGTATTTATAAATAAAAAAAGTAAGAGTAAAATAATCGTTATAAGAGGATTGTAAATATTTGTTAGATGTCAACTATCATTACTCGTAAAATGGAGTCTATTATATTAAGATTTTTGACATTTATATATTGTTATTTCACCATGTCTTGTAAAAATTCTAACTCACCTCTCACATAAAAACAAAATTAACATGAAAATATAAAGAATCCGATGGTAAGATAATCAAGAAGATTTAATGTCGGAGTATAAAGAATCCGATATAATAAGATAATAAGTCTCATTATAATCCTAATAAATCTCCTCACCTCTCAAAAAGATTTCAGACATTTATATCATTTTCAGAAAATAAAATTTAAATTTAACTTAATCTTCAATCAATTTAATAATATGAGATTCACCCTTGCTTATATATTATCATGTGACAATATCATTAATCAAATATATTTTAAAAATATAGTAAATAATAATATATGTTAGTATAAATTTCATCTTATTAAATGTATTTTATAATATTAAAATGATCTTAACTTTTATTTTGCTAAAATTGTATTAGAATTTATTAGTATTTATCACTATTTACTTTAATTATTAATTGAATTTATCATATTGTCTATTGCTGATTTTTTTTTTTTTTGTTTTTATG
>Ga0209489_110487_pt1 | contig 10391 bp, 4 predicted proteins | sample SiratrowhiteBW_FD_187527 | JGI IMG/M metagenome (GOLD analysis project Ga0209489, IMG submission 187527) | Root nodule microbial communities of legume samples collected from California, USA - Siratro white BW (SPAdes) (version 2) | ecosystem: Host-associated > Plants > Roots > Nodule | place: USA...
TATATATATATATATATATATATATATATATATATATATATATATATTTATTTATTTATTTATTGTCAGTTAAGTCGATCTTAAACTAAAATAGATAATAGTGTTAGTTAACCCGCGCTTATCTATTTATTAGGGTTTCAGTTTTTTAATTTCACTTTTTAATTTCGTCTTTCTTCTCTATCTCTCCCTATTTCCATTCATTCTCATTCTTCCATTTATTTGTCTTATTTTACATTCGAAGTTCACATGAATGATTTCTTTGTCTTTAGTTCCCATGGATTTCTTTGTCTTTGGAAATTAGTTCCCATGGATTGAAATTTGCTCTTTGGTTACAGAAATTGCTTCTTTGCTTGCATAAGAGCTGACATTAAGTTAGTCGTGCCAGTAGCTTCATTGGTCTTTGGTAGTCGTTGGGTGAGGTGCATTCTAAGCTAAGTGACTAGTAAGTGATTGTGGTTGGCTATTTTGAACTAATTTTGATTCAATATTTTCGTTATTGGTAAGGGTCAACATTTTCATTATATGTAGGTGTTTTAGGGATTTCATTTTGGTACGTTATTCGCTGTAGTAGTACTGCGGTCTGGAATTTGAGACTATGTGGTTGTTGAAGGTGATACCGAGAAATATTGAACAGGTGAAATTCACTGTTAATGAGATCCTGAATATTGAAATTTGATTTTGTATCTATTTGTATTTGAACATTTGAAATCTGGAGAATTTCTTACTTATATTATGTGTGTTTTTTTTTATTTCTAACTAATTTTGTTTTATCAATCCTCATTTTGCTTTGGCTTTTGTAACGGCCTAGCTGATGCAATACGTTTCCGATTTAACGTGGGTCAAGCCGACACTATTTGTGTCTACTACAATTACCAACAATTACTTCAATTAGCTTCCAATATTTTAACGTCCGTCTTGTGCCTGACATTATTCTGACTTATAAGCATTGATTTTGTTCATTTTGCGTCAATTATTGACCGATGTTATTTCTTTCATTTTTTTGTAGTGTGTGGAGTTAAAAAAAGATTAAAGAATAAAAACAAACTTACCTTTTACATGTTATAGAAACTAATGTTGAGAAAATCTAAGGAGAGAAACACGAGGGAAATCTCACAGGAATTAGAACTGAGCCAAAACCCATATAAGAGAATGACATTACCTTCAACCGAAAACCTTGAAGAATTAGGTTTGTGGTTTTCTTATATGTTGCTCAACTTTCTCATTTTTATTCAATGTGAGACATAGACTCACTTGGATATCCAACAATCTCCCTCTCAAGTAAGAGTCTCTCTTCCACATTGGTACATTCCCCCTCAAGCGAAACCATTGGGTCTGATACCACTTGCTGAGAAAATTTGAGAAAAGAAACACTGGGAATATCTCATAAGAATGAGAACTGAGCCAAAATCCAACAAAAAATATGACACCACCTTCAATCCAAAACCTTAAAATATTGAATTTGTAGGTTTTTTTTTTATATGTTGCTTAACTTTCTTATTTTTATTTAGTATAAAATTTAAACTTACACTTAAATACCTGATACATCTATTGTTAGGATTAATTGAAGAGAAAAAGAAAAAATTAGGTAAGAAAAGGAACATGTAGACAAACTACATATGAGACTTTGAAAAGAACTAAAAAAAGAAGAAAAAAATAAGGAGTGGGAAAAATTGGGGCCATGAGTTCACAACTTGTCTATTAACTATAGACAGAAAAGATGAATATTGTTAACTAACTATTATTTTAAAGATAATATTTAAAAATTATAAATAGAAAAATTATTAAAAATTATTTAAAAACGTTGTTTTACATATCTTAATAAAAGGAGTTTTTTTAGCGAATTAGAAAACCTGTAATGAATATTGTAAAAGAAAAATAGATTACGGTGGCCATGGCATAAATTGTCTCTCACCTCCACACCTAATTAATTAATCCTTCGTAAATTATATTATCAAAAGAATAGGAATACTCCAACAATTATCTCAGTTTATAATTAGGTGACTTGTCATGTCACAGAACAAATTCTTGAAACAATAAATTATATATTATATTCTCAGTATTTAATTACAATTAGCAACAATTTTTTAGTCAACTATAGTAATTTTAACTAACTTTACACTAATCCTTTCAAAAGTACATTTCAGTTCATGAAGATTTTATTTCGAATTTTAATTTTTCTTATTTTTAATTATATATCAAGTTTTAATAATAATAGTTTAAGTAAAAACATTTCAAATAATTAAGTTGTATAAAACGTTCTTAATTAGAGTATAAACTTATTTTGAACCCGAAGAAAGTATTTAGTTATGAATCTATTTGGACGAGTTTTTCTATAAAATCTTATACCCAAAAAATATAAGGCAAAAATGAAATTTTATAGGTTAATATTAATTACATATAAGTTAAAGTAATATTTAGAAAATTATGTAAAAGATTTATTATAAATTAGTTTATACATAAATTAGTTTTAACTTATAGATAATTTAATTCAATTTGTTAACTCGTTTGATGGACATACAATGCAGTAAGAGAATAAGAAATAATAACATAAAAACATATGCTTATCCAATATTAACGTACATAATATAATAAACTAAATAATAATATAAATTATATTTAAATAAAATTTAATTATAATTATGTATAATTCTATAAAAAAATACTTTTAACTTATATTTTTTTTTCAAATTATAAAAAATATAATTTAAATTAAATCATAAAAATTATGTTCTATTCGTATAACTACATTTCATATTTAAAATTGTTATTAATGTCTTATAAAAATTTACATAATATACTAATAATTTAATTTTAATATTTTAATTAATAATACAATTCAAACTTACGAGTCATCAAAAGAATTACAAATCAAAAATAAATAAAAGATAATATGTGAAATAAAAGTTATGATATATACATATATTAAGATTAAAAAATTATATTTTGTTCATATATTTATTTTTTATTAAAAATATAAATAAATAATAATTTTTAGTAAAATTAACATTATGATTGAAATAAAAATAATTTAAATTATATATAGAGAGAGAGAAAAAAAGGAAAGAGATATATAACTACTATCTTAATACACGGTGACTACTAGACAGATCTAGAAAGATTTTTCATGCTTAAGAATCATCATGAACATTAAGAACTGTTAATATTAATTAGAAATAATTAACTTTTATTTACTTTCTAAACTTAATTGTAAGAAATATTTGTATAAATTTTATAGAATTTAGAGAATAATGTTCTTTCTACTTAAGTTTTTAATTTGTTACCGTGTTAAAGAATTTTATAAAAACAACATACTTCTTTTAATAAATATTTTACTTTAAGTTTTGTACTTTCTTTGCATAGGAATGCTTTGTAAAGGAATTTGTTATAACTTCCAATAAAGATTATTTCCTATAAAGACTATCTTTGAAAAATAAGCTAATTGGTTAACTTCATAACTCTCTCCAACTAGAAAATTTATTGTCCCAATCCTCATTTCTCTCCAACTAGAAAATTTATTGTCCCAATCCTCATTTGATCAATATAATTGGTTCTTTGGATATGCCTCAATAAATGATCATCCACTGATGTTCTTATTCAGGTAAACGTAACTACTTTAGTCTCATAACACAGATTTTAAAGTTTCACAAGTTATGAAATTGTTTTAAGACTGTCTCTTTTATAAAGTTCATTGCACCATAGCGTTCATGACATGACATGTATAAATCTTTCTATATCTTGTTTTTATGTATTTTGATATATTATTTACAAAATTAAATTTAAATTTATTTAAAATAACAATAAGTTAACATACCTATTTATATTAAAGATGTACATAGATAAAATTTAATTTTCAATTAAATTAAATAAAATTATATAATTCATATTTGTATATTGTAATAACTGATTAAATAATAAATATTTAATAATCAATTATATTGCTCCTTTATTTAAAAGTATCTTTTCAATATTTTAACATATGTCTAAGAGAATCTATAAATAAATATTAATGTCATATGAAATACTTACTTAATTCTAACATTCTCTTATATATTCATAATGTTTTTTGTTTTTTTTTTTTTTTAAATTTGAATGTTGAAATTTTTTTTACAGGTGGATCTCTTTCTATTTTCTTCAACAACGGTGATGATTATATCTCGAAATCACAATTTGACTTGCTAGATAAACCGCCTTTTTCCACTTTAGTTACGTTCTTTTTAAATAAAATCATTTGATACCTACCATTGAGGTCCAAATAAAACCATTCCAAAATTACAATTAACATTTTTTTAATATATATTTACTGTAATTTTATTTTTCAAACATATATTAAAACTTGTATGACATAAAATTTTCAATATTGTTTCATTAGACCATATAATTATAATACAATGAAAATTTAGAGATATGTATAATAAGTACACATTAGACAATGGAAGGCTAGTATGGTCTAATTTTTCGGATGTTTTATATCGATTAAAGATGAGTTCTTTCAATAATTTATAAGTGGATGTAAACCTCACCTTACAAGCTGATTTTGTAAGATTGAGTTAGGCTTAAAGTCCAAAATTACAATTAACATTTTTTTAATATATATTTACTATCATTTTATTTTTCAAACATATATTAAAACTTGTATAACATAAAATTTTCAACATTGATTCATTAGACCATATAACTACAATACAACGAAAATTTAGAGATATGTGTAATAAGTACACATTAGACAATGGAAGGCTCGCATGGTCTAATTTTTCGGATGTTCCACATCGACTAGATATGAAGTCTTTCAATAATTTATAAGTAGATGTAAATCTTACCTTACAAGCTGATTTTGTATGGTTGAGTTAGGCTTAAAGTCTAAAATTACAATTAACATTTTTTTAATATATATTTACTATCATTTTATTTTTCAAACATATATTAAAACTTGTATAACCTAAAATTTTCAATATTGTTTCATTAGACCATATAACTATAATATATTTTCGAAAGTTCCACATTGACTAGAGATGAGATATTTTAATAATTTATAAGTGGATGTAAACCTTACATTACAAGTCAGTTTTGTAAAGTTGAGTTAAGCTTAAAGTTTAATTTTAATATAATCCATGGATGAATCACTTATATTCATAATGTTTCAGTGCTCCTACTGCTTTTGTTCCAATACATCCAATATATTATTATTAATATAAGAATATTAATATTAATAATAATAATAATTATTATTATTGTAATAGTAATAATAAGTATAATAATAATCGTAATATAATATAAAAATATTGCTCTAGTATGATGATTATGGTTTTCGTTAAGCTGCCAAGAGGTATTGGATTCAAGTTTTCATTGATGTACTTTATCTAAAACTTCTATTACAAATTATTAATGGTGGATAATAAAAGTATTAGAAATGATAATATATAATAATAATAATAATAATAATAATAATAATAATTTTTATAATAAAATAGTATTCACTAATACCATAATATTTACCTAACAGATTTGTCCCTAGATAATTTCAAGTTTTTCTGTAATAGATCGGTTCGATGAAATCGGATTTAAGCCATGTTGGTCTCAGTTGTCCAGATGCCAATGTTACCCGACTCATGAAGAATGTATTTAGACTAATGAATGATTCTCCTTTTGGGAAAGTTCACATCCATAACTTTTGCATATATGTTAACAATTTATAGTAATGTCTTGATGGGTGGGTTACTTTGTACCTCTGCTCAATGTGTTGAATCATATAGTTCATTGTTGAAAAGGGTATAAGGGATGTATTTGTCAAATATCCGTTGAGGACAATTTGAGTTGTAAGGGCTGAAACCCCTTCAGGTTTTTTATTATTTATTTATTATTTTTTGTTGATAAAAAAAATCTAATTACAAGGTCACGTTTATATTAGGTGGCGTTACATCGAGCGTAAATTATGTCATACGTGGAGCTTAAGTTTAACTTAGAGCATCCGACATAAATAAGTTGGTCAAAATTATAAAAAATACTATTATGCTTTTATGTAAGATATGTTTCTAACTGACATAAATCCAGAGACCTGGATGACACATTTTTTACTAGTAGAACAAAAAGTTGGTCTAAAAAAATGTTATATGGATGAAAAAAAAGTTCGTTTAAGTATAATTTAACCTTATAAAATTAATTTATAATATAATATTATAATTTGAAATAGGATTAGATATTGCCTCGTACTAATTCAATAATCCGATAAGGATTGCCACAACAAATTTAACAAATTTTGTTAATGATATTGTATATCGTATTAGGGAATAAACTTTAAAACCTTATTCAAAAATAATATAAGATCTGGACCTAATTATATATACAATATTTTGAATAGAAGCCTCAGAGCTAAATTTTTCTTCTGACCGGAATCTTGCTTTGGAATTCAACCGTGGAGTTACAAGAGAGGTTTTGTGAGCAGCAGTGTGAGAGGAATCGGGAAGGTTGTTGAGGAAAATCCATGAAATGAAGGGGATCTGGCACGACACCTTCCATGGAAACATAAGAAGGGAAAACAGCTACGGGAGAACTCTGGATGATTGTTGGAATTTAGCTATATTACATTTTGTCATTTAAATTAATTGTTAACTGTAATTATAACAACCCAAATAAAGAAAATAATATAACCTAAAACTAAAGAAAACAGAAATCAACTTAAATTTTCATAGTCGATAAATTCAAACTTCCAATCTTTACAAGGTAGAAGGAGATTTAGAAAATGAAAAAAATTAACGATATTTATTTCTTCATTGAAACGAGTTAAGTGAAAGTATAGGATCCGTGTTAGAGTTTTTGGACAAGGATATGCAAATTCTCTGGAAAGTGTGTTTACACTTGTTTCAGTCATGGCTTGTTTTCAAGCTGGTGATGATGATGATCATGATGTTCAGGAGCAGCAGAAAGATGAGTAGCTGGCAGCTGAACAATGCTGCTAGAAGTAGCTTGATCAGGTTCAGGTGGAGAAGATGATTTGGCATGCAAATTGTGACCAACTTTCTCACTCTTATTGATTTCTGCATCGATATGCACATCATCTTCAACAGTTACCACCACTGTGTTACGTCCGAAAGGACCCGGCACGATGGTTTCTTTTACGCTTTTGTGCTCATCAAAGTGAATCACATCGGTTTCTTGTGTCTTCTTCTTTTTCTTCCTCTGAACGCAGCAGAATAGGGCAAAAGCGAGCATTGAGAGGAGCAAGAGGCCACCCAGTGAGACAACCACGACTATTATCACTGTGGGGTTGCTTGGAGAGGGTGAAGGTGGAAGAGGGGCAGGGGGAGGAGGAACTGGGCGAGGTGGTGGCGGTGGAGAAGGACGAACGGGACGAGGTGGCGGCGGTGGAGGTACCTTTGGGGGTGGAGGAGAAAAAGGATGAGGTGGCGGCGGCGGCGGTGATCCAAATGGTGGTGGTGGAGGGTTGAAGAAGTGTGAAGGTGGTGGTGGAGGGTTGAAGAAGTGTGAAGGTGGTGGTGGTGGTGAAGGATTGAAGGGTTGGAAGGGTGGAGGGAAACGTGGGTAGGAAAAGTTGTTGGGTTGAATTGAAGCCATTTTGGTTGTTTTTAATATTTTTTATATGTGGGTTAATTGATGTTTTCAAATGATTGGTTTCTTGTGGTTTGATTGTCATGTAGCAATGGATTTATACGAAAAATATTGGGTATCAAGCTATGGTATGTTTAGTAACTTGACTCTCATGCGAAGTTTTGTTAGGGTTTGTTTGTAGTGGAAAACACTTCTCTTTTGAACTTACTTAGCTTGTTTGATCTGTGTTGCTTCTCTTCTATTTTTTGTGCTAAAAAATGGTGATTATCGTGCTGAGAGTGATGATTGGAAAAGTCAACATCTGGGTGATGTAAGATCACTTTACTTCTGATGAAATATGTGTGTGAAAATGGTATAAATGCAATTTACATAAATAAGAGAGAGATAGAGATAGAATGTTTTATGTAAGTTAGAATTATCTTAAAGTGTGATTTGATTAAAAAAAATATGTACTTGGTGTTAGTAGGATCTATTCTTCATTAACAAGGTCCATAATGGGTGGTTTGATTTTAAGATTTTTTTTGTTTTTGTTTAAACCAAGTACCTGGCGCATTATTTTAAGATCAGTTTGTTGGATAAAACACTCACAAATACACTACAGGATTCGAACCATTTCTAGGCTTTATATACTTCCTTTCGTATCTCGTAAAATTTTGTATTCATCACATAAGTTTTCAGGTAACAAAGATATTCTTACTAACTAGACTTATTTAAATTGATAATAAAACATGATAAAACCAAATAATTTTATAAGTAATAATTTTATGAAATAATTGCACGTCAAATTATTTAATAATAACACATTAAGCAATCCTACCCCCAATGAGCTCACTTAAGCGAAAGAAAAATGCCATGTCTTACTTTACTTGCTTAAGCAAGCAAGGAGTGTTAGGAAAGACCAACTTTTTGTGTAAAGCATATGTTCGATCAAGCTTGTTTGTACATTGACCAGCTTTCTTTTACTCTTGTAGGTAGGAATTATTTAGGTGAGTCAAAATCTAAGGAAATTAATAAAAAAATTATTATTAAGATTTTACTTTTGAGTTATATTTTAATATCAAACTGATTAAAAGTTGTTATTATCTTTTTATGTTAATTATATATGTTGTAAAAATTGGTTGTGTGAAACTGTAATAGACATGTAAGTTCTTCAAAATAGAATAGGGTTAGAATAGATTCTAATCAAAGTAGCACTAAAGAATTTCATGTTGAAATTCATAAATTTGGCCAATTTACTTTGAATCATTATTTTCAAATAGTATTCAACTGGAAAAGATTAGATGTCTTTGAAAATTGTATAAGTATATAGGAGATCTGAAATACCCAATGTAATGAAGGTGCATTCTCTGAGATAGATTTTGTGAAACACAATTATCATTGAACAAACCATGGTGAATTAATTGAATTAATTCATGCAATTGTATTTGGGCTCGACCAGTCATACTATACATGTAGCGGTAAAAGCAAAATGTTTGAGAATTACCATTGGTAATAAATGTTATTGGATCATAAATTGGCATGCATATTGAGGAAAATAATTATAACACTTAAGCCACAATCATGGAAGATTTGAACCCAGAAGAACACAATTCTTTTAAATGTTATAGGTTGCTTAATCTCCTTTTCTCTGAGATGGATGTTGAAAATATTTTATCTAGTTAGCTTCCTTACTAGCAATAAATTTAAAGATAATTTATTTTTTATGATAACTATCAATAGGAAATGCAGTGTCAATAATAACTATCAATATATAACTAATTTAATAACAATATTTACCAAGAAAAAAAAATCTGGGACTAGGATTTATGAAAATTGAATATTGCCCTAATAGATGTATGTTTTACAAATTTGTAAAGTTTGAAGACTGCATTTTTCCTTGCTAAAAAAGTATAGGTTTCTCCCTTGAAGGGCCACAAGAGTAGTTTGGAAAAAACTTGTTTTATATTCCATTTTACAAGTCTCATAAGGAGAGGGTAATTCAAAGGATAAGAATTGTGGTAGAAAAAATAAAATAAGAAAGAAGGGAACAGAACACGTTGAAATATTTTGAGCTAAATGCAAATAATCTTACATTTTATTGGTAGATAACCCTTACATTTATAATTATTGAAAGAGAACAAAAATGAGAAATTAAGAAATGTAATTATCAATAACTAATTTTGATGTAAAAGTAATAAGAAAATGACTTGCTCCTCAAGTAAAAATATACACTATATTATGAATTTATTTGATTATATAAAGTCACATTCATACATAAAAGAAAATATTTAACATAAATTTTTTCCCAACATCTCGCTTGATAAATGAACGCAACCTTTTCTAATGAAGTCCTAAATTTTAGTTTTAGTTGATTTTACCCTAAACATTTATACAGTGGCGGCTCAAGGCTTTAAGAGGCTAAAATAAAAAAAAATAAGCCTTTTTTAAATTAATAAAATAATTAAAATTATAATATTTTTATTTAAAATTTATTTTTCGAGCTTTTTGTGATGCAAAATTACCTATTAAATTATCATAATTAATTTCATTTAAAAATCTTTTTCAATAGACAATAAAGCTAATTTGTTTAATATTTGTCTTCACCAATATTATATTGTTATCTTCGCCTAAATTTATATTGTTATGTTTTTCATTCAAAGAAGACTCACCTGTATTTTCTAATTCATTTTTTTTTTTACTTTTATAAATTTATATTGTTATGTTTTTCATTCAAAGAATACTCACTTGTATTTTCTAATTTATTTTTTTTGTTTATTTTTATAAATTTATCTATGGCCCCTTTTTGTGTTTAACAAAAAGTTCAACTCTTTTTTTTTTTTTTAATTTTT
>Ga0209489_110489_pt1 | contig 10386 bp, 5 predicted proteins | sample SiratrowhiteBW_FD_187527 | JGI IMG/M metagenome (GOLD analysis project Ga0209489, IMG submission 187527) | Root nodule microbial communities of legume samples collected from California, USA - Siratro white BW (SPAdes) (version 2) | ecosystem: Host-associated > Plants > Roots > Nodule | place: USA...
CAGATACAAATTGTACAATTACTACAATCATTAACTTCTCTATTCAAGACTTAAATTTGTAAATCAAACAAGCACTAAGGTTAGCTTCCCTTACCTTAATCGCAGTGAAAGTTCTCTCTAACACTCCCAAAAGCTTAAGATCCTCAGGAACTCAAATCTGCACCAAAAGACCTCTGATCAACGATCAGACTAACACACTAGGAAACTGAGCTCAGTAAGCAGAGAAAAAACAAAAACCTAAATTTGATCTAAGGAAAAGGGGCAGAAAATGAACTTACTCTAACGGAGGTTCTGATCGGATAGACTTGCTCTATTCTCCGCCACGAGTCTAACGGTGGGCTCCGCTTGAGAAATTGATGAGGTATGGAAGCAGAGACTTAGAGAGAAGTCAGAGGAAAAAAGGTTAGGGGTTTTAGAGAGATGATGACTTGAGTTGAAATGAGACTTGACTACTTACTTTTTCTATAAATACGCGTTTTTAGTTTAATAATATAATAATCAAAGTGTTCATTCCACTTCTACCATTTCACTCAAATGACAGATTTTCTAGGTTGTTACATATTTAATGAAATTAATTCTTATATCTTTGAATATATTCCAAATGTAGTTGTTAAAATCTTCTAAGTCTTTCAATATATGTAGTAATGAGAAAGTTAAGCTTATTATAGGCAATGAATGTTCAATAAAGGTATAAGCCTCTTATTAAGAGTTATGACTTCGCTTATATATACAAATACTTCTTTAAAAAAATAGTTATATATTTTCCTTTTTCCCACTTTTTGAGTGTAGGATGTTAATAACCATAAAGATGACCCTTAGTAAACTTTATTATAATAATTAAGTTTTGTTTAAAGTCTTCCAAATGTTGTCCATGCCTTTAAATCATAGATAATATAAGAAAAATTATATGTTTTATGAGTTAAATCATAATGCCTAATTCGGTTGTATCTTTAACAGTTTTTTTCTCATAAGCAGCTCATTTTTCAACAACCTTAAAGTGAGATACTTAAACTCAAATGTTAAGAAAAATTTACCTTAACCAAACACCTCACTTTTCCATTTATTAACGAAAGCCATACTAGTTCAAATCATGGGATGAGTATTTTTTATCTACTGAGAAAAGGATAAACATTGGAATATTCAATAATTCTCGTCACGTGATAAGTAGTAGGGACCTACTCATTACTTGATTTTTAGGTAAATATTTTTGTACTTGATATTTTGTCTTTGTATTATTTGTAATACATATATTTATCTTTTTTAAGTATGAATTTTAGGAAAAGATATTGATTATAAAAAATATATGGGCTAATGTTGGTGTGCTAATTTTGAAGAAAGACTTGTTATCTAATCTCTAAAGACTCGCAAAGAATAAAAAAATTGATGTAGTAGTTGAGGTTATAAAGGTGAATGTCATTACTTCTCTTTCTTTACATCGAGAAACTTTATAACCAAGAGTTAAAGGGGTGCCTAACAACCCTGTTACAACTTCTGTAAAAAAACAAACATGCTTCTAATTTATATAATCATGTTCGTCCTCGTTAGCTAGTGAAAAGATCAGTGGTTCTCATAAGAAGCAAAGATGGTTCATTAAATAATACTCTAAGTTTGAACTTGTTGTGGTAAGTTAGCATGATAACTAACCAAGTTAAGGATTTTGAAGGATACCTCTACCCACTTATTTCAAACTTCTAACCAATGTTGGACCTAAAGGTAGCTTTGACTCTGTTAAGGTAATGTTGGGAAAGGAAATGCCAATTATACACCATTAGAAGCAAACAATTTCCAAAGGTCATCACCAAGGTTTTGGTCACATCAAAAAATTGGAGATAACCATGAAGGATTATCAACTCATGATCTATGTAAATGCCAACAAAAATGAATGTTTAACTCAAAGAGTGACTTAGGCAGAAAAGAAAGTAAAGGACCTTGCTATGGAGACAAATAAGGTAAGAAAAAGGTCTGAGTAGTTTGAGCATAAATTTTACAAAAGTTTAACAATGAAAAAATTTGTTGATATGTTAAAGATTACTTATGAGACAAAGCTAAAGATAGTGCAGGAAAAGCTTTCAAGAAAAAGTCCAATATTAGTCACTTGAAGAGGCCAACAAAGTGCATGGAGATTTTAAGATTGAGTTAACCAAAGTTTATTTGATTGGAATGGATAATTATGAAGAACCTTCAAAAAGGTGTCAAACAACTTTTTTTTTATCTCAAGTTAGATTTGAAACTCTTTAATTTAAACAAAGATATAATAAAGAGAGATTTAATTGATTAATATAAGAGTGTGTGTCTATGTGCGTATATGTACATGTGTGTGTGTGAGAGAGAGAGATTTTATTTGACTAGATAAAAACACGTAGTCAAACAAAAAATTTAACTTATTATAACTTTACTATTAAACAAATTGTCTATGTCAAGTATCACAAATATGCATGTATTCTATTAGTTAATTAAATAGTATAAAATTTTATGTTGAACTTATAAGTTATAATTAAGATAATGATGTTTAATATTCACTTATAAAAAAACATCATTAGCTTACTTATTACTAGATGGTATAATCCAGATACTATATACAATATCATGATGAAATACTTTCTTTTTTATTTTCACCTTCCAATTGCTTGATCTATCTAATGAGACTATAATTGAAATTAAGATATTTCTTTTTTTAATGTGTTTTGTGCTTAATATATAATCTTTAAGAGTTATGATCTCATTTCAGGTATCTTCACCACAATACACATAAAGGATAATAATAATAAAAAAAAGGATAACACCTATATAAGATAACAATACTCATAAATAACACCTATAAAAGACTATATAAGAATATATATAACATTTTATCTTTATTCACTAACATATTTTTTCATACATATCTTTATACACATCATATACAAGTACACATCATAAACATAATTACTCTAAACTTCAATTACATAAATATAAAAAACTAAATTATACAATAAACTCTCAAGTCTTCTAAAACTTATTAATAATCTTTTTCTACCAATTCAAATATTTTTAACATGTTTTAAAACAACAATTAACATTGTGACATTAGTCTAGATCAAACCTATCATTCAAAATTCAAAATCCACATAATATAACTATAATTCAAGCAATTGAAATCATTCATCCTATTCATACAACTACTTTGACCATATATGATCAACTACATCAGTAAAATCAAAAGTTAGTATCAATGTTCCAAAATCTAACTTCAAAATTCTTAAATCTTAATTTTGTACAATCTTTAATACTTTCTTCTCAAACACAAATTAGTATTGAAACCATCTAAATAAAACAAATTTATTAGTTCTCTCACATTTAGTCATGTGTTACTTAAACAAAGATAAAAAAAAAAAAAGTTATACAAAACTCCTAATTTACTCTTAGTTTACAAATAAAATATATCAATATAATCTTATATTGTGATAAATTATCCAGCTAAAATCTCATTTACATGACCTATAAGTCTAAATCATAGACGAAAAGGGAAAACTGAATATATAATAATAAAAAAAAACTTACTCAAAAACAATATTTCAAAGATTCAAATTACCATAACTCTAATATTTTCTAATATGTGCTTTTGATGATAACAAAATATGAGAAATGATTTAGAATTAAAAAGAATAAAAAAATAAAAATAGTAAAATTAATAAATGAAACTAATAGTTAACATTCAATTATATATATATATATATATATATATATATATATATATATATAAATATAAACATCACTTAAAATTTTATTTTATTTTTCAAAATCACCCTTCATCTGACATTAATACTTTAAATATGAGACAGTAAAATTAAAAGAAAAACACATAATATTAGTCCTTTTTTATATAATTAAAAATTTAAGTGATTTAATATTTTTAACTAAAATTTTTTGAACAAAAATTAAAAAGAAAAAATTAATCGCAACGTAAAAGAGTTCAAGAAAACTAAAATTATAAAGAATTAAACATTAAGAAATAAAACTGTAAAAAGAATAAGTGAAAAATATTACAAAATGTACAAAAGATAGTGACAACTTCCGGTTGAAAAAAAAAAAAAAATGTAAATCCCTCAACCCATCAAGAGCACTCACCCACTTTCCACCATGCATACCAATGCAATATATATACCTGTTACCCACCCCACCTAATAATTCCAACTAACTATGATCATAAATTTATTCATTCTTTCACTTGTAAAATTATTTTCTTACTTTTTAGAAAAATATGTTTTAAGTTTTTGAAACTAGACAATATTAACAAAATTTAAGGTGAGACTCGAAAATAAACATGTGTGAAAATGTTGGTAAACTCATCTCACTATTTTTTGTCCTCTTTTCTAAATATTTTGGATTTCAAATATTAGAAGCCAATCTTTCAAAATTTTAAAAATTGAAACATTTTTAATATGAAAAAGGACATATTCATCTCAAATTTTAAACAGTAGAGAAATATTTAAAAAGTATTATTTTATTATTTATTTAATGATATATCCAATTCTTATATGATTATAACTTAACATACATACATATATATATATATATATATATATATATATATATATAATAATAATAATAAGTTGTGACTGATAGCTTAGTATATTTTTTACTTATTTTAAAATTTATAAATATATATATATATTGATTTCACATAAAATATTTAATCAATTTTTTAATTCAATATTCATATTTTTTATTTTAATTTTAAAGAAGTAGATTTTATTTTTATATTTATTATAATAAGTTGTTTTTACAGAAATCTGAGTTATATAGTTCTTGAGATAATCTAATGTTTATTTAACTTCCAGTTGTATTGAGTTAGTGATATTTGTAGAATGAAATGATATTTATAATAGACATTGGGCATAAATCAGCATTAAATAACTTAGTTACTATGAGGATTCTATATACAATTTATGTGAGTAAGTCTACCAGTTACTTATTGGATTACCTGCAATCCTCTCATAGTAAATTAACCTAACTTTGAATTTATCAGATTTTACAAAAAAAATATCGGAGACTTAACTATTATAATTTTTTTTCTAATTAAAAAAATAGTTAAAATAATTACTAAATTTATTTTTTTATACTTACTAAAAATTAACTTTAAATAAGAAAAAAATTATCTAAATCACTTTATTTCAGTATTTAAAACAATATTTAAACAAAGTTTGGAGTAAAAGACGAAATAAGATTTAAAATTTTTTGAAAAGCAAAAATATATTTAAATGTTAAAAAAATGAAGAAAACTAGTGCATGTGAGTTTGAATAAGAAAAGTTATTTTCTTTCTTGTGGTGAGAGAAAGAATCCCTTAGATCCTGCATTTTGTCCAAACCTGTCTGTATCCACTGAACCGGTTCATACACTAACCGGATCCGGATTCAAATGCTGACGTTGGTGACGTGTCCCTTATTAGTGGGTAAATGGATCTGGTGTGGTAGGGTCCATGCTGGGCCTTGGTCAACGGTCAACATGCTTTTATTAGGCATGCATGGTTTTGTGTGCACTTGGCCGAAAGGTGAGTGAATGACACTTAGACCCTTCCTTCTCACCTTGGCTAAAAAAGTATGTTTTCTATTTCTATTTTCTTAAAAAAATTTATTTAAGTTTTAAAATTAAATATTTATTTTGAAATATATAATGTTTACCTCTATTAACCATTTTCCCCCCAAATCTTTTTTTTTTTATTTTCAAACACTTTTTGGGTTATTCTTATCATCTTGGAAATGCATGAATGTGATTTGTTGCACATATAAATACTTTTGTCATCTTCTATTTGTCTCTGTGAAATAAATACTATCATTCAATTTGATTCCCTTAAAATTTGTTCCAATAAATAAATATCTAATACTTGCTTCATTCATTCCTATTCTATTCTGTGAAGGATAAATAAAGAAAAACAAGAGTTATAGTATTTAAAGAAGAACCAGAGAAAATAGTATATTATTCTATCTGTTTGTTTAAATATTGTTTTGTAATTAAATTAAAAAATACTTTAATAATATCTATAATAATTAATACTGAAATATCTTGTAGTGTAATTATTTTTTACACATTTTATTACTGATTTATGATCCTACACTAATTTTGTTATTTGTAAAAATGTTATCTACGATGAATAGTAATTATTTTAAAGTTTTCCTATTGTATAATTATAATATTATAAAAGTAATAAAGCATATTTATTTTATATTTATTTTTCTATCTTAATTTTTATAACTTTAGTATAAATTTTAGTGATGTTTTTTATTTTAATAATTATTACAATTTTTATTTTTCTTACGTATATTTTTACTTTATTATTGCAAAAAATTAGATACATAACATCTATACTCATTTGTTTTCACCAGTAAATAATAAAACATTTTATTAAATGACATTATATATTATTTAGGTAAAAATAAATATTTTTTAAAGAATAACACCTACATTTATCTAGAGTATTGTATCTATTTGTTTTTGTCTTTTTTAACTGTCTCTTAGTTATGGGTCACTCACCCAAAAAGAACTCACTAGTTATGAGAGCTAGAAAGACTTTGTTGAGTAAATTCAGTTTATAGTTTTTACATTTAAAAAAAATCAGATTTGTTACTGTATACCGAGTTATATTTTGATGAAACATTTTAGTAAATAGTAATTTCTATCTTCTTAAAATTAACCAATGTTGTACCTTGTTAAAATACTTAATAAAAACTCATTAGGCTACCCACTTGTTTTTATATTTCTATGACAAATTATAACTTCATTTTTCTAAAATAATATTTAATTATTGATAGAAGATATCCTTATTATACAAAATAATAATAATAATAATAATAATAATAATAATAATAATAATAATAGTGAAATCTCCTTACCTAATAAATCTCAATAATTATCCGAAAACAGTTAATTGCACCGCAAAATAAAAATTTAAAGAAAAGAAAGACAAACATAAAATCAGTGAGATAACCTTAATTTTTTTTATTGAATACATTATGTATCATTAAGGTGAAATTTTAATTTTTGCTTTTTTTATAAGTATACCTATGATAACGTATGCAAACTTTATTTATTTTAATAGAAAATTTAGTACTATAAGTATTTAAATACCATGGTTCAATATATTTAGAGTTTCACTTTCTTGATCTAAATAAGATTGCAGAACAACACCTAATACTGTACAAACTGTTAAGGAAGATAAGTTTTATCCTTTGTTTTTATTTAATCCTAAATTTTAAAGCTTTTGAAAAAAAACAACAACGTATGTTTATGTTTATTCTATCAAATATTTTTTTTCAATCCATTAGTAAAAAACCAAATTGGTGTACAATATTATGATTATTGTTGACCTAACAAATCTTTACACAATGATCCAACAATAATTTCTTATTACATCGGCTATTCTTACGAAAGAACACAAGATAGTGTAAAAAAACTATTAATAGTTTAGATTACATATAGATTCAACTTTTTTGAATTATTTACATCTAAAAATGTATTTTAGTTACAAAAATCAAAGAAATGACTTAAAGACTAAGAATCATAATAGTGACCAAAAACAAAAGAAAGAGGAATATATAAAATTTCAACATTTCCAACAAAATTCGATTCCACGTAAACAAAATTACAAGAAAACGTTAACCTCAATCATTGTCATTTACACACAAAGGATCAAATGAAGTTTATTCCAACTTTGGGTAGATATGTTTTACTCCTTGTTAAGTTCTCCTTACTAAAATCTTCTAAAAATAATATTAAAAATACAAATTTTCAAAAGTGAAGCTGAGAATTCTAAACCACTTTATATATAAAGATTAACTATTTAAATGACCATTTGATAGCTAATATACTATAAAGCTATAGTTTAATTAGCTTTTAATTGTAGACACAATTGGGTATTAATGTTAATCATGGTTGGTTTCTTTTTTCACTGTAAATATTGTTCCCTTAGGAACATAATTACTTTAGTAATCATAATCATTCAAAAGCAATTTCCATAAGCGATGATGATTAATGGATCAGATAAGCTTTTATAATAATGTTTGATTTGCCTGTACATATTTCTCATCTTTGCTTCTTCCTTGAAAACTTTAATTGGAAATAAGATACCACTTTATCAAATTTGATTTGTCTCCTATCAATTACTTTTAGTCAAGTGCACATGATTCGTGAATCAAAGAAGAAATATATTTCTCTTTTGGCTTTAATTATTAGGTGTGGATAAGGATTAGTAGCAGTGTCCAGTTCTAAGTTGATTTGGATGCATTTGAATTTGAAAATAGACTTATGCTATGTTTTGGTGAATAATTTTTGGAGAATGTTATTTTGTAAAGAGAATTTGAAATATGTTAATGTATTTTCTTCACATATAATTCTGAATAAATTAAACTTTTAGAAATTTATAATTAATAATTTTATTATTTAAAATAAAAAAAATTATTATGTCGACAAGTTATATGAGATTAAGATTTCATTCATTCCTTTAAGGTTGAGATATAGACTCGAAATTACTTTTTAATTAATGCATACAGATATTTTGATATTAAATTTTGTTTTCAAATATTAAATAGGGAAACTTGATACCAACCTTAATTATAACTATTTTGGTAATGTCTATATGGAAAAAATTTAGTTAATGATTGAAAAATCAGTAAAAAAGTTCTTACAAATGTAAAAAGAAAAAAAGAAAAAAGAAAACTGATGATAATATAAATAATTGTCAATGACATTTATTAGAGATAGCATCAACTAATGTTAATTAAAAATAAATAAAAAAAAATCTCTCAACGATAGTTAGAAAATATTGCATACTTTGGTCCAAAAATAACCTTAACCAATATTATTAAAATATCATCAAATAATATTTAATAAATTTGAACTATTGCACCCAATAACATATTTAAAAGTGAAATAATTTAAAATAAAATTCATTTTATTTATTTATTATGAAAAATCATTTTATAAAGAAAAATGTACCTAGCAATTTATTTAAGTACTGTTCTCTATATAATTTTTTTATGGATATATTTATCTTTTATATATTAAAGTCCACTTTAGACCCGCTAAAAAATAAAATAAGTTTGTTTTAATCAAAATTTGTTTTCAAGTAAATTTTTATTTGTCTTGAGAAATTTTACATGTTTGAGGATTAAGATTCTTGTGTCTGATATTTTAGAAGAAAGATGAATATCTTAATGTGGTTATATTTAAATTATTGATAAGAGTGTTATTTTTATATGTGTGTTAATTTTTCTATGAGAGTAATAGAAGGAGAATAATAAGATGAGAGCTTAAATTTGATTTAAGTAAGTTAAAATGATAAGGTAAGTTAGTTAAATTTTGATAGTATCTTAGAATAGATGATTAACATAAACATACTAATTAATATTATGTAGAGATTGTATGTTGTTTAAATATATTCAAATTGTTTGGATTTTGAGATAAATATTTAATAATACACCGAACATGTTCATAAAATAAAATGATTAAATATTTCTTGTAAAAAGTTTGGTCAATTATATATGGTATACTTTAGATATTAAAGAGTTAGAAGAGTTTGAGATGAAATTTGTATAATTTTAGTGAATATATTTTAAATGAATTATGTTTTATATTTTTGTAGTGGAAACTTATATCATTTCAACCGAGTCAAATTGGTTAAAGTTGTTATTATTTTATAACCAAAAATATTCCATGTTAAACATAAGAAAAGAAAAAAAAAAGTTTTAAGTTTGAAGCAATTGAATCATTTATTGTATTATGCAAAAATTTTAAAATGTGCAAAGTCTTTGAGTAAGCAAAACTGTCACTGAATAAAATTTAATTAATTAAAAATCCGCTTAAGAGATTTAGTCATTAAACAAATAACTTCACAAAACGAGCTATTTAAATAAAAATTTCAAGTAATTTGATTGTTGGTCAAAATTCAATTAACTAAATATATGAGAATTTTTGTTGTTGGATAAGTAAATTATCACAAAATAATTGTTTTTATGAAGTTTTCTAATGATGAAGGATAAATAGTGAGATGAATGATAACTAGACAAATTATAACCAATATGTAATTTATTGAAGGAGTTAAGTTTTGATTAAGAAAAAAATATTTTCTAAATTTTATAAAACATGTCTTAAAATATTTCTAATTAGTATTTTTTTTATCTTTCATTATATTAGTATATATTATCAAGATATGATATTTAAATATTATTATGTAATGAACTATTAATTTTAATTTAATAGCCTTTAATTTGTAATTTGAGTTGGCGTATAAATTTAAATATGTGATAGCATGGCTATACTATTACATATGATGTGCGATGAATTAGTTATTTATAAAAAAAGAAATATCTATTGATATTGGATTCAATAGGAATATATTTTATGAAAATATA
>Ga0209489_110492_pt1 | contig 10383 bp, 9 predicted proteins | sample SiratrowhiteBW_FD_187527 | JGI IMG/M metagenome (GOLD analysis project Ga0209489, IMG submission 187527) | Root nodule microbial communities of legume samples collected from California, USA - Siratro white BW (SPAdes) (version 2) | ecosystem: Host-associated > Plants > Roots > Nodule | place: USA...
AAAAAAATTTTAAAAAAAATTAAAAAGGGTTCAATTCCCCCCCCCCCCCCTCTTGAACTTGGGCCAAATACTTACTTTAACAATGTCATTAATTGAAATCGTCAACATGTCACTTTTATTTTGACCAGTTTGAAATTATGCCTATCTAGCTGGCAAAATTTGTCTATTTTGGTAAATAATTTTTTTTACCCATTTTGGGAATTAAAATTGAAAAGTACACCAAAATGGGAAAAAAACCACAATATGACTTTCATGGCATAATTCATTATATTTATGAATTGGAGTATATTGGGTTGACTAAGAAGGTTCCCCTTTTATATTATGAACAGTTTGATGCCACGGTGAATATTGGAACCATATTATTTTCACAATATAATATATTCAAAATCAAGTTCGATGGAAGATATATTCTTTATGATCCATTTATCCTTCTACAAAAGGCAAGACAAGTTTATTTTGTCAGTTACCCAAACATTTGTGAGAACCTTGGTGGATGGTGTATGGCAATCACAATAAAACCTTGAGGACATGTTAAAGTTGACAACATGGAAGATGAATTGTCATATCAAGCTGATGAGATGCCTAATATGTTACAAGTTCGAAGAATTGAACAATTAGAAGGTTTAGCTGACACCTCTATTGTTGAAGTACTTTATGATGATCATATTGAAGCATTTTATGACAGCGATGAAGACCTCGACCTCTCAGATAAAGATAATGAACAAAATGACAATAACGACAAAGAAGATTCAAAATTTGATAACAAAATTTGATAACACTAATAATTAACATATACTAATTTTTGTATACTAAGTTAAGACCAAAATTTCATCAATAAATAATTGGACTGGTTTCAATTTAATAATTGTTTTAGGAAAAATTATTAGTACTAGAGCTAAAGATGGTTCTGTCGTTAGATGTGGTCAGCCTAGGCGTAGAGTTCCCACATCTATGCATAGTCAGCTTGTAATAGACTTGGGACATATCCCTTATTTCGATCTATCAATAGGGTCTAATGGTGGGAGACTGCATGCTTTTTCTCATTCCTCCACCCCACTTCCTCCTTCCCATCGTCCTCCACCCCTTTCTCCATCCCACCTTCATCCATGCCCCACCTCCTCCAGCCACCAGAGATTCAAATTTTCTTACACCCTGTCCACTTTATCACCTTAACATACATATGTTTCATCGTCATCTCATCTTGTCGTCACTGATCAACTACCATATCCTTCTGATCTTCCAACATAGCCTTTGTCCTATTTTGGTACAGTCCATAACACATGGGCTACACATTTATATCATACTTATGGTCCACTAGGCATGTCATCCTCTACTCTGATTGTTCACCACACTTCGAGTGCACCACTCCATATGAGTTAGAGTTCACCACTGGAGCCTACCCCTACTCCCTTACGCAACCCACTTTCTTCTCTTTATGCAGCCCATATCTCATGCACTTATGTAGTCCACCTCTACTCCCATAGTTCAACTCACACATGCTTCCTTTGCCCATACCATTGCTAGTCCCTCAATACAGCCATTAGGTGATGTTGGTGACCATCTCGTCAGTACTAGTTTTGACCAAAACATGCATATTGAGGAGGTTCGCCATGACCCTAATGGAAAGGTCATCATCCGACCTATCGGTCAAGGGTAAGTAATAGTATATTTATATTTAACTCCATTTTTCTACAATTAATGGTTAAAAATTTTATTTGTATGTTTTTTAGGTTGACACCCAAACATTATGCTATTGAGGATATTGGGCACTACATTAGGTCATCATTAAGAGGGCCCTACTATCATTATGATGTTGTAATAGGGAAAGAAAACCTTAATTGGTAGACTAACTTTAAGGTAATTTTATTTATTAATCAAACATCATACAAATGAAATAATTTTCAATAACATGATACTAACTTATGTATTCTTCTTTTTCACAATGTAGAATCACTTGGGCCCTTAAGGATGCCAGATAAAAAAGGTCTACAATCCAAAGTCAAAAAGTGACTTTGTGACATGTTGACTAAAGTGAGACTCTCGAACTACTTGGATCAATTAGGAAGCATGGGATGAACTTTTTGAACTATTGAAATACCAAAACTTCAAAGAAAAATCATTGCAAAATAAAATTAATAAATCTTTGCTTCAAAGTGGAGCATTAGACTTGTTTGACCATAAATCACACTTAGACATTGCAGTAAGTCTAGTAAATATTATTGGTAACATTGTTAAATTAATTTTATAGAGTTTTGTAACATATAGTGTCACTACTACATATATAATAATTAGTAACATAAGAAAAATGTTACTAAATCAAACAAAATGTAAGGTATTTCCTATGTTACTAAAAACTTTTAGTAACATTTTCACTTGTCATTAGAAACATTTATAAAAATGTCACTAAATATTTTTTGTAACATTTATTTAATAAAAAATAACATTTTAAAGTCACTAAAATCTTTTAGTAATATTTTTTTTAATAAAAAAGTAACACCATAAAAATGTCACTAAAAACTTTTAGTAACATTTTACTTGTTTTTATAAAAATGTCACTAAATATTTTTTATAACATTTATTTAATAAAAAAATAACATTTTAAAAATGATACCACAAATCTTTTATTAATATTTTTCAATAAAAAAGTAACACCATAAAAATGTTACTAAAAGGTTTTAGTAACTTTTTTCAATAAAGAGACAACATTTTAAATTTATTACTAAAAGTATTTAGTTACACTTTTTTTTAATAAAAGTAATACTATAAAAATGTCACTAAATGCTTTTAATTATGATATTGAATTATCAAATACTTCAATTTATTTGAAGTCCAAATTAATCTTTACATGTCATAATTCAGCTTAAGCTTGCACTTTACACAGAAAAATGGACAAATTAAACAAATCATTGTGCATAAAAGTATGAGAACTTATTGTCAGAACACAAAACAAAAACAAAATACACTTTGCTGTTGTAGTTAACATCCTAAAATGTCCAAACTCAAGTTGATATGTATCTCTCTAGTTGATATGTAGCTCTCTAGTTGAAGTCTTGTTTTTTCTGGTTGGAGCATTGTCCTGAATGCAGTAAGTAATATAATTAATTAGTAGATAACAAGTATAGAATAATTTCAAACAAGCTAATTTTCATAATAATAATAATAATAATTGAGAAACAACGAAATTGAATAAAATCTCAATTTTTTGTTCATAGTTGTTCCCTTCTCACTATCGTAAGTACAATCAACAGACTTCCGAATATCCTTGTTTTTAACATGACATTTCTATAACAAAGAAAACAAATACAAAACACAATTAAAGTCTAAACAAGAGTAAATTAGAGAAGGGTTTGGAAGAAATAACATAAACATATACCTGATTAATGAAAGAACAAGACATGGAAACAAGCTCTTTGTCATTTCCATCCAAAATCAACTCATCCTTCACCTTTTCAGATCAAAAAATAGACACACCCTCAAACATCAAAATGCAAAAGATTAAGATTGCAAACTTCTATATCAAATACTTAACCAAAAAATTGGCATGTAAATCAAAATCGCACAATAGTAATATACCTTCAGATCTAATTTAAAAATCCAAAAACTAAATAAATTCATGCAAATACAGTACATGGGAACCTAGTTTGCATTCACTACAAGAAATCAGCCAAATAGCTACCAAAAATATGCGTGGGTTAATGACCCAAGCAAGAAGCGTAGGCCAAACCCACTCTAAAATATCATAGCCCACACAATTTGAATAAAAAAATTTGAAAAAGAAAATAAAGCTAAGCAGGGGCTAGACCCACGCAGCACAATATTATTTACAATTAATTAATTGCAATCTGCGCGGGCTAGACCCACGCAAAATACAAAAGAAAATTTAAAAAAGAAATTAAAATCAAGCGAGGCCCAGCAGCGTGGGCTAGACCCACGCAAAACGCAAAAGAAAATTCAAAAAAATAAAAGTAAAATCAAGCGGGGGCCAGACCCATGCATCACATTATTATTTCCAAATAATTAATTTCAAGCAGCGTGGGCTAGACCCACACAAAACGCAACAGAAAATTAAAAACATAAAAATAAAACCTAGCTGGGGCCAGACCCACGCAACATAATATTATTTGCAATTAATTAATTGCAAGTAGCGTGGGTCAGACCCACGCACCACAATATTACAATAATTTTTATCGAATTAAGAAGTATAATATTAAGCGTAATAAGGCAATAAAGTTCTTCAGGTCTAATGGTAATGGGTGTTATCCAGCTGCTGAGAGGTTCTGGGTTCGAGTCTTGCCTCTGCACTTTGTCTAAAATTTGAAAATAAATGGTTAGTGGTGAGTAATAAAAATAATATAATAATAAGACTTTTTATAATTGTATTATAAGCGTGGGCTTGACCCCCGCAAGCTTTTGCCATCATTGCGTGGATCTGACCCATGATAATTTATTATATTTAATTATGCATTCAGTTGCGTGGGCTAGACCCACGCAAGATAATTTGCTTCCAGGATTTTAGCATGGTTCCCTTGCCCACGCTATACCCACGCATATGCGTGGGTTTTTCATATTTTGCGTGGGTTTTTGGCCCACGCTATATCAGAGTATTCTTGTAGTGATTATTTTAACTTCAAAGATCAAAATCACACATTCTGAAACTCAACACTAAAATCAATTAAATTCCAATTTTAGCAACTACCTTAAAATACAAGACAAATTCCAGACAACCACTGTTAAACAAAAAAATCACCAATGAGACATTGACGTATTTTAATTGAAAAAGATGCTTTAGCACCGAATCCATGGACATGAAACAAAGTATAAAGTGGTGTTATTTCAATTATCATAAGATTGGCCATATCAGCCACTTGTAAAATAATTATCCCCTCCCCATTCCACATATGAGGTTTTAAAACTTTGAAGAAGACAAAAGAGATGAAAGGTTATGACTAAAGGACTATATTGGATGATTTTAATTTTTTATACCTAAATTCAAAACTAATTTCAGTGGTGACAATGGACACTAGTCTCCTAATATACTCTTCAAGCCTTATAATTTAAACACATTTTTGTAATACCAAGGGGAAGCAGAGTACTGTCATCCATGTTGACATTTTTCTGTTGAAGGAAAAGCATCTTTAACTACAAATTAGGCACACTTTCAAAATCAACAAACTTAGAAGGCACTATATAAATAAAAACTTAGGATGCTCGCAACTGTTTCTTTGAACAAATCAAAAACAGTGGAAAATGTCAGAGAAACTGAATAAAAAGCAGTGGAAAGAAAAAATACACTGGTGGAGTATAACAGGCATAGAACCAACTTATGTGTATGGTATAAGGTTATATAAACAAAGTGTTGACCATAACCTACTAGCAAGCACTAATGATCTCTCTGAACCCTTACATATAATTGAAAATAGAAATTGTTCAACTTTGACAGATTAGAAAAACTTACACTTCTTGTTTGTTTCTTGTGAGATTTCTCGTCCTTCAATTGACTCAAGTTAGTCCCATCAAAATGAACTTTGAGTTTACGTTCTCTTTTTTCCATTTATTTTCCTTGAACAATACTAGCTTCTTCTCTACTTGTGTTAGATGGAGTTCATTAATAAATAATTAAAATAACAATAAAAAAGAAAGGAAACAAATTACCTATATAGAAAAACCAAAAAAAAAAAATAATTCTTATTAATAAAAACTATAATGTGATAACAGATTACATCAATAACCTTTTATTTAATGTATTGACAAGTAGTTTTCCTCTGAGTTTGGCTGCTGTTTTGAAATAAGGTTCCTTTCCTGATTCAAATATTATAAATAAGAGACTTAACTAATATTAAATTACTTAAAAATAAAAAAGGTTTAGATTTACTTCATTAGTCAAAGACTTCCATGCTTTAATAACCTTTTTTTGAACCTACTTTTAAAAAATGTTAATTAATAAATGGGTTGAAATAATTAAAATTTATCAATTTATTGAATTTTACTTACTCTTTCAAAATTTTCTGAATCAACCTTTACTTCGTTACCATTGTTTTCAAATTTTTGCCTCTAATAATGATCATTATAGCTAATAAACCAAAAGAACAAAAGTCGAAACATACTTTAAAGAACAAGGATTTACAAGAATAGTTTGTCAACACCCAATTTCGTTCGAACAAATAAAATTATTTCAAAATAAAAAATATATAAAATTAAAATAAAAAATTTGTGTTATGTAGTTTTTATCATACTTTGTTATTTAAATAAATAAAAGAAGAAAAAGTTTTGATTTCATTTTTTATTTTAATGAATAAAGTTTTGAAATAAAATTTATAAAAAAAAAAAGAAAAGGAAAAAACAACAAAGTAAAATAAAAGAAAAGAAAAGGAAAATAATAATAAATAAAATAGGAAAATAAAAGAAATAAGTAATGAATAAAATAAAAAATGGAAAGTATAGAAAAATAAACAGAAAAATAAGAAAAAAAAGTGTTGGGTCTGTTTTAAATAAACTGCAGAAAAACAATAAAAATAAATAAAACCCATTAAGAGATTCAGTCTGAAAATAATTTGTCTATGAATAAAGCCCAAATTAATAAAGGATTCATTTTGAAAAAAAATAAAGTAAATTAGTTTGTTGATGTCCAGTCGATTAAAAGTGTGTAAAAAAAGGGAAAATAAAATAGATATTTTGCACATCTTCTTATTAAACTGCTGCTAGATCATACTTTCTCTCTCCACTGAATAATCTGACTGTCTTTTCAAGAACCCGTTTTTAATGCACGAAAATTAATTTAAAATTCAAAAGAAAAATGTTAATTAATAAAAATTTGAACAAGTTAGGGGAATCTGATAATAATTGATGATTATTCTGCTTAATTGCAAATAATGATATTAATTAGATATTATTCTATTTAATTGCAAATAATGATATTAATTAGATATTATTCTGCTTAATTGCAAATAATAGTAATAATGGGTGGTTATTGTGCTTAATTGAAAATAACTATGATTGATTCTGATTTATTATTCAGCATCAAACTGAAATCAGGGGCAGATTCATTGAATTGATCTAGTAAAGCAATTGAGGGGTTTGAGGATTTTTTATAAAAGAAAAAGATCAAAATAAGGAAGGGGAGATGGACTCTGAGCAGTATTTTACACCCATCTTTACAAATATCAAATAATTACACACATTTTACCCACGTGTTATGAGAGAGCATTAGAATTATACACAAAAAAATTACTGAAGATCTAGAGGCTTGAATTAGAAGAAAGAGGTGAATTTTGTTAAAGCTGGTCTTCAACTGGTATGTCTTGATCGCTCAGTCTCATGTGGTTGTTCTATTTGTTCTTATTCTGTTTGCCCTGGTTTTGTTTGTTTTGACCTATTGAAATTTCAATATCATGATTATTAGTCTTTTGTATTGCTAATATTTTGCATTATAAATTTGTTTCTTTTACACCGGAGATGTTGATCTAAGCATGTCTTATATTTGTCTTTGTTATAATGGAGATGTTGCTCTAATCATGTCTCATACTTGTTTTCATTATATCGGAGATGCTGCTCTAAGCACGTCCCGTTGTTTAATTCCTAGAGGCTGTTGTTTCACACGGTCTCAGAGGACCTAAAATAAAAGAAACCTAAATCTCAGTAGATCATAGAAGCAAGAACATCAATACTCAAAAAGAGACTCTGAACCATTTTTATTTTTATATTATTATTATTATTACTTTTTTTTTACCAAATCAATAAATAATGTTTTATTTCAAGTAAATTTTGTAAAGATAAAAATATATTAAACATTTCCAAATTTTTAATAAAAAAATAATAAATGTTTCCCAAAAATAAATAAAATATATCATTTTCGAAAAAGTCTATAAAATATTTTCCAAAATTTAATAAAATATCAAAACTTCAAAATTAAAAATATATAAAAAAGTTTCCAAAATAAAAAGAATAAATAAATTAGCTTTTAAAAATAAAAAACACAAACTTTCACAAATAAAAATATTAGATATAAAATAGTTTTAAAAATAATTAAAAAATAAAATATTTTCAAAAATAGTAAAAATGTTTACTGTTTAGAAAAAATAAAAATGTGAAATAGTTTCAATAATCTAAAATTTTAACAATAAAAAAATATAAAACTTTCTTTTAAAAACAAGATTAAATGAAATTTTCAAAAAAATAAAAAAATAAATACCAACAATCATATCAAACTAATTTCAAAATTAGATTTACGTAAACCCTAATTTTCTATCATGGATAGAGATACATAGGATCAAGGTCAATCCTTGTCGGGCCTAAAAAATTAAAAAAATATATGTTTATTTGTTTTATTTTTGCTTATAATTTTTATTTGCATAATTGTTATTATTTGTATTATGTTTATTAACATATTTTCTTTTTCTTATTTATATATTTGTTTAGTTTTTTATATTTGTTTGTTTTGTTATTTTATTTGTCTTTATTCGTATTATTATTGTTATTATTTGGAAAAAATGACAATTTGTAAAACTACACTTATTTCTATTCATTTGATTAAAGGTATCGTCTTAGGACGGGTGTTGTGGGTGCTAATACCTTCCTCACACGTAATCGACTCTCGAATCTTTGAATCTGGTTCGTAGACATTTTTATTTTTGGTTTTTTTATGATTTTTCATAATAAACTATGGTGGCGACTCCAATCTCTATTTAAATATTTTTTAAAATAAACTTTTTGATCACCCCGTCGTGATCCGGTTGCGACATAGTTCAAAGGCACTAGATGGATATTTGTGATCTTCTAATTTCCTGGATAAAAAAATAGTAAAATATGTTCCAAAATAAGATTAACAAAATTAGTTACTAAATAATATAAAAGTAAAATAAAAAAATATGTTACATGAGTTTACCTCTTAGTTAGCTTAGTGTTAGTTTTCTCCTCCTTCTTGTTCGTGGAGGTGGTATGACTTTGTTTATACATCAAAGTAGAAAAAAAAAACATATAACTTTTAATATCGAATTCAATAATAAGTTTAATGTAAAATTATAGAATATACCTTAACAACAATTTCTTCTTTTACATCTTGGATGATTTCCATGTTTGGAACCATTACTTCTAAATAACCGCACAATTGAGTAAAAGTAAACTTGAAGTTGTTTAAAAGTTCAACTCTCATGGCTTCCACTTGCTGTTTTAGTCTAACTTCCATTTCCTCTTGCATTCTTTCTTTTATGCTTTGAAGTTCAACTTGAGCATTTCTTTGAACTTCACCAATTAATTTTTGCATCTCAACTTGAGATTTAGATCCCCATAAGTCTTAAGGTACAACCCCTTTTCTGTATGTGCATACATAGCCATGTCTATCTTTTCCAAAGACTTGAGAAAATATATCATTTGGAGTTGAATTTTTGTCTAATTCTTCTGAATGAGAAGCAATTGCATCCTTAAGCTTTGACTGAAAAATGAATGAAAACAACAAGAGAATAATTAAAAAAATATTATAAAACAAATTATTATAAAAGAGATAATGATTTAGATTATCATACAATAATTTCTTTGATTTCCTCATTTTTAGGCTTATGTGTCATGATGAACATTTCTGCACGAGATGACTCTCTTACATCAGTATTCTTCATTGCATATCATGTAGAGGAAAGAAAAAAGACTAGTTTAATATGAATAAAACCATTAATTGTTATGCAATTGTTCTAACCCCTTGATATCGATCTTAGCAAAGGTTTTAGTTCCTGTTGTATGTACAACACTGTTGCCCTTCATATCCAAAATTTTATAAGAATTTTCCACTGCTCAAGAGGAACGGTGAAGGGTCGATTTTTTAAGTGGTAATCATATGATATATTTGGAAAAAAATGTTTAGCCTTCAATCGACATTTATGGTTCCTCCAACTTGAGCATATGTTTCCTAAAACCCACTTTTTGGCACGTTCTTCAATATCAATTTTGACTGCATATCATCATCAATTAATAAATATTAGAATTTAAATATTATATATAATTGAAGATAAAGGTTAGTGAAGTGAAATACCAAAACTGTTTTCCACATATCACCCCAATGATCTTTGAGTCCTTTCTAAGTAGCAAAAGTTAAAAGAGCTAGGTGTACATTCCTAGTTAATGTTTCCAAATAATTACTTAGTGTAGCTCGATAAGTACCAATAGGTTGGCCAAGAGCATTAAGTTTAATTGAAAAACGCTCCTCATACTTCAGGCCATTAGTCTTTAGACATTTAGTAGGAGCTCTTTTTCTTTTACTAGTAGAACCTGTTAAGTATAAAATTAGTACATTGTCTACAAAACATATACAGTAACATATTATATATATGAATATATATATATATATATATATATATATATATATATATATATATATATATATATATAAATATAAAA
>Ga0209489_110493_pt1 | contig 10381 bp, 1 predicted proteins | sample SiratrowhiteBW_FD_187527 | JGI IMG/M metagenome (GOLD analysis project Ga0209489, IMG submission 187527) | Root nodule microbial communities of legume samples collected from California, USA - Siratro white BW (SPAdes) (version 2) | ecosystem: Host-associated > Plants > Roots > Nodule | place: USA...
TTTTTGTTTTTTTTTTTGTTTTTATATTTTTTGTTTTTTTTTTTTTTGGTATTTCTCTATAAAATATTCAAAATTTTTAAAGGGTGTTTTTAGTAGTTAAAAAGATTCAAACTTTTGGTTGATATTGTTGACTTTAAAATCTTTAGTTTTTTTTTTTTTTTTTTTTTTTTTTTTTTGTATTTCTCTTTAAAATGTTCAAAATTTTTAAAGGGTGTTTTAGTAGTTAAAAAAAATTCAAACTTTTGGTTGATATTGTTGACTTTAAAATCATTGGGGTTTTATTTTTTTTGGTATTTCTCTTTAAAATATTTGAACTTTAATCCTTACATTAACATTTTCTTTTTCCTTAAATCAAAGGTTAATGTCGGAATATTTCAAAAAATAGTGACTGAAGATAATATTTTTAAAAGTTGGAGATAAAAACTAAAATTCATTTGGATGGATTTGGGGATGCTAGGGGTATTGTCAGATTTAATGATTTAAAACAACAGAAATATTGAAATAATTAGATGGTATAAGATACTAGAATAAATTCCCTAAATCAGATACAAGAAATCATTAAACTTTCAATTTCTTAAAAATTAGAGAGAACATAGAGATATTCTTCAAGTGTGTGTTTTACTAATTTATGGCAATGATAATAACTTGCAGGGGAATTAAAACTGATTTTGTCACTGGTGACAAATTTGGATCCTAGAGAGCAGAGGCTTCTCTTCAGGGGCAAAGAGAGAGAAGACCATGAGTTCCTTCACATGGTTGGGGTTAGGGACAAGGACAAGGTCCTAATGCTTGAGGATCCTGCCACAAAGGAGATGAAGCTTCTTGGCATGGCTATTGGCCAACCCATTAACAATACTTGTTGTACCATCACTGTATGAATGACCCTTTAATTGATCAAACTTCTTGTTAATTAATTAGCACTAACCAGAAAAAAAAAGAAAAGAAAAGGTGAAGTAAAGTTGATGTAATGATGTGTCTTTCTTCACTTTTGTTTGTCTTAGAATAGAAACTTAATTATGTACTTATCTGGTGGGTAGAACCTCTCTTCATTTAAAAATGTACAAGATGATGCAATGCCTTGTCATTTTGCAGAGTTTGCTCTTATAATTCAAGTCTTGATTCCTTCAGTGTTGTACAATTTTTTCTTCTTTATTATTTTTTTTTTTCTTGGTTTTGGTTTGTGTCCTTTGTTCAATTATACAAACCCACGCGTGCACGCAGACAACAAAAAAGGTTAGCAATGCTAGAAGTATAGGGTGGAAGGTTTTCTAAGATTGGGAGTCGTAGGTTACAAAGTTCAAGCTGTTTGGGTCAAAGATGGTATTCAAATCAAGGGTCTAAATTTTATTTCTTAAATAGTTAAAAAAAAAAAAGTGTGAATAGGGGATCATAAAGAATTGTTTTATGTCATTAAAAGTTGACCTAAGTAGTGAGTTATTATGTTCTTCACTAAGTGATGCAAATTTGAATCTACACATTATCCTTAGGCAACATCTATACAAAAGGAATTAACGTGAATTTTAAGTGTCATTAAACCTTAAACAATATATTAATTGAACATTGAATGTTATGATTACGTTTTTAATATTATTAATTGGAGTTCATTAAAATATAAGATTATTAAAAAAATTATATTTTTAATAAATTTTGAAAAGTAAAAAAGATATACAAAATAACTAAAATAGAGATTTTTGTCATAAGATTGTAGGATGGTACTTATTACATGAGATCACTTTTGTTATATTGTTTCTTGAACCAACCATTCATGTTATTGAGGGGATGAATTGAGGTCAAAACTAATTTTAATTAAAAATTAATGTAATTAAAGTTTTCCCTTAAACTGTGTTAGTAGTCATTTAAAAATTAATGTAATTAAAATTAAAAACAAATTTCAAACTCAACTTTAAAACAAATTCTAAATCCAATTTAAAAATTAAGAGTCTTTTTTACTGAACTCCTTGACCTCTTTAATTGAATTAAATTAGTTTTAATTTTAATTAAAAAACTAAATTAAGACATTTTTCATGTACATATCTCATCTTTTTTATTTTTTAAACATTTTTGAAATATTTTCTTTTATTTCTTTTCTTTGCTAATAATATATATATATATATATATTTGAGAAAAAAAAATAAGATTTTAATATCTATAATATTGATTTTAACTATGTTAATTATTAGTATTTCTTTTAATTTTTTAACCAATCCAAATTTGAGTCCTTATTATAGTAAAATAAAAACTTAGAGGTTCAATTATAAATTTAAATTCCTTTTAGTTCTTGATAATAATTTTAATCTCCCGTTTTCTTACAATTTCAATCCTAAGGTTTTACAAAATTCATAACTTTAATCTCCTGTTTTCTCACAATTTCAGTCCTAAGATTTTACAAAATTCATAATTCTCTCAACTATAAAATTATTAAAGAAATTTATAGTTTTTAATAAATTTTGAAATGTAAAAAAAACGTACAAGATAATTAAAATCAAGATTTAAAGCATAAATTTTAATTACCATTTTCTTCTATTGATTCTTGTACCAACCACTCATCTTATTAAATGGATGTATTCAGTTCAAAATTAATTTTTAATTAAAAATTAATACAATTAAATTTTTACTTACTCATGTTATTAAATAGATGTATTCAGTTCAAAATTATTTTTTAATTAAAAATTAATACAATTAAAGTTTTACTTGTGTTAGTATTCATTTAAAATTAATGTAATTAAACTTAAAAACAAATATTAAATCTCAATTTCAAAACAAATTTTAAACTTAATTTAAAATTAAGAGTCTTATCTGCATCCTTGACCTCCTTAATTGAATTAAATCAATCTTTTTTATTTTTTTTTAAATATTCCTAAAATATTTTTTTTCCTTTTTTATTGATAATATATATATATATTTGGAAAAAATATCTAATATATATAATCTCAATTTTAACTACATTAATTATCAACCTTTCTCTTAATTTTTTTAATCAACCCAAATTTGAGTCCAAAGAGAAGAAATTATACTAAAAACTTAGGTTCAATTATAAATTTAAATTCCCTTTAATTCTTGATAATAAATTTAATATCCTTTTCTTACAATTTCAATTCTAAGATTTTACAAAATTCATAAATTTAATCTCCCGTTTTCTCAAAATTTCAGTCCTAAGATTTTACAAAATTCATAATTTTAATATCTTGTTTTCTCACAATTTCAGTCCTAGGATTTTACAAAATTCATAATTTTAATCTCCTGTTTTCTCACAATTTCAGTCCTAATATTTTACAAAATTCATAATTTTGGTCCAATTTTCAATTTTGTAAATATTTTATTTCTTTAATTGATGCATAGATCTAACATGTCTATTTTAAAAAAATAAAAATAAATTATTAATTAAAATTTAAAGACCATGTGAAATTAAATGGCTATGTTCGACAAAAACTTGTTGTAAAAGTATGTAACTATAAGTTAGTTTATCAAACTATATAATAAAATTATTAGTTAAAGAACTTATAGATATAAATAAATAAAAAATAGACACGTTTATAAAATATTTATATAAATTTTAATATTTTATTGATAAAATATAAATTGACTGTATTTCTAATTTAATTTTTAATTGATTTTAAATTATAATTATATCTATTTCACTTTTAATTCTCATATATTTTTCATATTGTATGTTTATTATTAATCTTATACCGTATTTATAATATTTTTATTCAAAATTTAAAATAAAGTAAAAAATAACTTATTTTTAAATCAGTATAAGATATTTAAAACAATGTACAAATTCAGTTAAAGTCTACAATATAACAAAAAATAAAATAAAATCTACCATCTATCAATATTAATATATTAAGTATAATTCTGAAATAGTAAAATCAATAATGTAAACGATACAATAGTTAAAATAATTTATAATATAGAAGTGTATAAATAATTCTAATAATAATAAAAATAAAAATAATCTTATTTTCTATCGTTGTTAATATTTTATTGAGTAAGAATACCACACATTTATAGAAATTTTTACCCATGTAAAAAGTACAAATAATAAAATCTTACCTTATAAAAAAGTAAAACTTAATATATTTTGGAACAAAATAGGAATAAATATAAAAAATAAAGTTAGAAGCTAGGTTTAAAACATTATTTATCAAACATTAATAATAAGGTCATATAAATATTTTTTGACTATAAAAAAGTTTGAAATTAACATAAATGGCACAAAATTATAGTGTTTTTAAAGTACGTAGACTAAAATAGTACAATAATAATTAAAACCAAAGTCATATATAAAGAAATATAAGAGACCAATATTTTATTTTAAGTAAATGTTCGTACTTTACTATTTTTGACCTAAACTTTTTCTACAAAAACTTATTCTTTTAAGTGTACATAAAATAATCATAAAAGGGTGTTAACAAAACATAATAATAAATATACTAATGATGTCAAAAGGTAAAGTGCTGGTACTGTACAAGGTCTCAGTGGGAGGCAAAAGATGTCCATGACAGGCATGGAGTTCTCTTATCTAGGAAGCAACTTCAATGGAATTCAGCACAATCATTTTTGGGCACTGATCATGCACTTTCTTTTGCTAGTTTTCTAAATTCTAAATGTCTCACCAAACCTTTTGCTTGACCAAAGAGATAACCAAGAAGAGGGAGATAACCTAATAAAATATTTATAGATGTACACTTACTTCTGGACATGGAAAAGGAAAGAAAGGGGGAGATAAAAGGGTGAAAGACAAAATTAAGATTATGATAAACAAAATAAGTACTGAATTTACCTGAGTTAATATCAAGATTATATTCAAATTGTGAAAAATTTATAAAGTTGTAAATAGTAAAAATTGTAAACTTGGATTATAAATTTTGTTTTCTAAAATAATATATATATATATATATATATATATATATATATATATATAAAAAAGATAAAAATATACGTTAAAAACGATAAAATGGTCTTAATTGAATTTTATTTTAGTTAAAATTCATAATATAAGGGTGTAATAGAAAAAATTCTTAATTTTTAATTGAATTTAAAATTTGTTTTGATTAAATTTTAATTTATGGAAAAAGTAAAGTTGAAAAGATAAGGTCAATTTTAATTGTATTTAATTTTAATTGAATAGTGTTGCAGTTAACAACACACTTAAGATATTACATTATTTTTTAATTAAGGTTAGATTCACTTTGAACTAAATCCATTTACATTGTGTAAGAGAGAATCTAAAAATATCACAATCCACAAGTTTTTTACAATTTTTTTTATTGATGATTTGCATGATTTTGTTGTGTCACAATAATGCGGGAGATTTGAATTGTAGATAATATGAAAAATCGTAAGTTCTTATGATTTTATTATTAAAATCATGATTTTAACTATCTTGATCAAATGTGCTTTTTTCTTTCAAACATATTTTAAGTTCAAATTTGTCTCTCAAACTTTTTTTTTACAAGTTTCCCTCATATTTTCCTTCTTGCTATATTTTAGTGTGATTTGTGATTTTACAGTCACTTCTATGGTTTGGTAATCATTTCCTATTTGTAACTATATATTATAATACAACTAATTCCATGAATGTAGTTTGGGTTTAGTTATAAAGAGATAAATACTAAGAAAAGATTTGTCAATGATAAATAATAAGGAATTAGATCCATTTATTCAGCCTTATCTAAGCATTGAATGTGAAAGTATATTTATCTATATTTATCTCTATTTCTCTTAGAGATAGCCTCACCCCCTTGGTTAAATATATCTCATCATGGTAAAGATTTCAATGACCTTTATAATAGGAAAAACTTATTTGTATTGATTCGTCTAAAGATATGTAGGCAGTGGTTACTTGATTTGTCCAATGTTCTACCCTAACTTGTCTCGTCTATAACCTCTTAGGATAAAAGTAAAAATTATTGATTCTTCACCTAAACAATAAAGAGAGAAATCATAAAGATTATTTCCTCTATGCGTATAAATTGTTGAATCTTACATTCTACCACATATGATCTCAGTATCGTGGTAGCTTAATAAAATCATCTAGTGAGTAGAAGTTTGGATCCTTTACCTAAGTTACTGATAATGATTCATTTAATTTGAACCAAAACATCATTTGTTCTTCATAACATCATTTTCTATATTGTCCAGTATCTAAAACATAACCTTGGATAGTAGATCTTGACTATCCACTCTTCTTTTGATATACTAATAATCACCGTCTAATACTGTATACCTCAATGTAAGCTTATGATCTTTCATCTGATCCCATGTTGTATTGTTATCTAATATGAGATTTGACTCTTAAATCCTCAAATCTTCTCTTAAAAGTTTCATGTAAGAGTTCTTCTTAATAGTCCTATCAAACGATATAATTTATATCTATAAATTTATAAGTTTTATGTTTAAATATATTGTATCTTAATATCACATTTTTTTAAGATGTTACGATCTCTATACTTGTAAATTCGCTTTTCAAAGTACTATCATATTATAAAAGAATAAATCAAAGGTTCAATTTATAGATGTATGAAAACATTGATTTAAAAACTATTTTATATGCATTTAATCAACTAAGTTGGAAACAAATCATTCTTAGTAAAATTTAAAAATAAATTAAAATGCGGTATCTCAACTTTTCATTTATTTCAGAAAACAACTTAAAACAAAGTAAATCATTAAATAATCTAATAGATTATTTTTTGAAACACATTTTTTTGGCTCTATTTTAATTAGCTAATAAAGTAGATAACAGATTATTTATTTTAGAAACATACCAAGAACAAATTAACCACTTAAAACCTCAATCGATTAAAATAAGCTTAAAACCTTTTTCACATGTTTTAAATTTTAAAAATAATTTTCTATTGGTTAATTTTAAGATTAGATGTGTTCTAAATTAAAACTTTTATAATTATCTTGTGTTAAAACTCTCAAACATACAATGAAAGCTATAACACACATACATCTTCATCAACAACATCTTTAAACATAATCATCAAAATATTTTCTCTTGAGGCTTGAACTTGTTCTTTAAGTCCAACAATCTTCTTCTTTTTTTATGGTGACCCACAATTGATGCATGATCCAAACTTGGATGCTGAAGATGATGACACATTATGTTCACTGGAGTCTTCAAACACTTAGCCACAAACTCATAGCACAAAAACTTCCCTATGATATGATATCTCCCCTTTGCTCTAAGGTCCCCATACATGAAATGCAAGGAAAGAAAAACAACAAAGAGTTAAGACTAAAAGTACAAATAATAAACTCACCTCCAAGCAAACATGTACATACTCTCTGTTAGAGATCCTACATCAACTAGAGATGAAGCTTTTCAATGGTGCAAACCTTATCTTACAAGCCGATTTTGTAAGGTTGAGTTACACTTAAAGTCTATTTCTAATATTTTCTTCCTTAGGACATTATTAAAAAGAAGAAAAATAAACAAAATTATTTAAAACAAAATGTGTTAGATAAAATAAAAAAAATTTCAAAAAAGTCTAGAGTAATCAAGTAAGTGATGAACCTTAGTCGAGTTAGGTTTTCAAAATAAAACTAAATTTCCTCTTAATGTAGTACAGGGAACAACCTAGGTCAAATCCAAAAAATACATACTGATATATTCTATTATTGATATTCTTTCTTTCAGAAATTAGAGTTGGAGGGTTTTATAAGAGTTTTATTAGCAAAATTGGTAGATCGTCTAAGGACAATAATCAATTAGACAATCTACTACTAATAAGATAAGATAGTAAAAGAAGAAAAATAAATTGCGAACAACTTTTAAATGAAATTTGGAAGTGCAAATGTAACATTGAATAAAAATGAAATTTGGAAGTGCAAATGTAACATTGAATAAAAATTGACAGACAAGACTATAAAACATGAATATAAAGTAGATACACAAACATAATAGTGACAATGTAAAGAAATCCCAAATAAAAGAGCAATGAAATTCCCGAATCGAAAATGGCTAAAATTATTAGATAAAACTGAACAAAAATGTTAAAAAAAGAATTTGAAAACTAAATGAAATTAAAACTTGAATTAAAATGACAAAACGGATGAGATTGCTAGGTTAAATTAAAAAACAGAGTAGTAAGAATTAGACTATCGAGATGAAAATGCATGAAATGATTTGAATCAACAGAAATGGAAAGCGATTGATGTTATACTTTGATTTGATGACTAAAAATGAAATTCAATGAATTTGTGAAAAAAAAAAATCCAAGTACAATAGACCATCTAATGTGTGTAATATAACATTAGAGATTATATAATGGTTAGAAAAATTGCTAAATACTGAAATGACAGTTAAATAAAGGACAAAAATACTACAAAAGTACATGAAAGAAATTGTATAAACGGTAAGATTGCATAGACTTAAAGGCAAGAAGATAACTGTGAATGTAAATTGCAGAATTATGAAGGCAAGGAACTTAAATGTAAATGACAAAGAATAGACGCATTGCAACAATGTAAATTGCAGTGAAAGTAAAATTTCAAAGAATTGTAAATTACTTAGAATTATAAAGGGAAAATACTTAAAAGGAATTTATTAAACAAAAAACTGAAATTGTAAATGAACTTTAATCAATAAAAATGAAAATGACATAAAACTGTAAAACAAAGATTAAAAATTAAAACCTTAAAAATAAAGAATTATCATTCAGGAACAATGATCATAGTGTTGTATGTAGAAATGCCTCAAACGTAGTAATTAAATATTGTGGTTATGTATCTAAATTTTGCGTTTTTTAAGTTAAGAAAATATATTGTTCGTGAACTTCAAAACATTTGTATATGACATATTCTGATTGTTTATAATCATCATATTATGTGCTCAAATTATGGAAATATTGTTATTATTGAAAACATAAATATTGCATCCAAAAAATAAATTTTGTATTATATATCTTAAAAAATGTTTAAAAAAATCATAAAATATGTTTAGAGATTGGACATTCAGAAATATAAAATATGTATTTTGGATCATGTATTTTGAAATAAAAAAATATATATTCTAGACGGTAGAATCCAAAATAAATAATATATATTTAAGAAAGTACAATCAATAATACATATTTTATATACCGAAGTGTATAATTATAGATACCTATTCTCGATTATATTCTAAAATGTAGAATCCAAAATAAAATTTTCATAAGGATAAAAATGAAATTTCAATTTATACGGTGTTACAGTTTCAAAATATAGAGGTGCAAAATACAGTAGTCTTCTTTCTATAGTTGTAACACGTAACTCAAGTATTTAAGATCCAAACAAATGAATAAATTAAATGTCATTAATTATTCAAAATCCAAAATAAAGTAAATCCGAAATAGAATTTTGAAATGACTTTAGATTTCACACTGAAATAATTTTTATATTCTACAATGTAAAACAACTTTTCAAATGACTTTTGAAAGTCTATTTCAAATTCTATAATCCATAAGTTACTATTTAAAAAAAAAACATTTTCCAATTCTACAATTTGAGAAATTCCTAGATCACATAATATAAAAGAGAGACCGTCAAAATAGCCAGAATAGAGAGAACGAATACAATTAAAAATGTCAGTCGTTAATTTTGCCCTTTTACAAAACTCCATGCGACGCAGGAGGAAGACATGAGGCTGCAAAAGGAAATCCCCCATTATCTATCCACAAGGAAAAGCCCATTTAAATGGGCTTGACCCAATGCTATACAAGTATAACCTTATTCTTCCTCCACCCTATACACCTTCATACTTATTTTAAAATAATAATTATGTCCTTAATTAAAAAGTGTAAAGACAAAAATATCTTTCACTCCCTTTACCTCCCATTTTCACTTTAACTGTAACTCTTAGTCTGATTTATTATTTTCACCGTCAAGGCTTTGTTGCAAACTCTAAGCAAAAAGCAGTTCAAAAAAATATCTGAATTGAATTCTTATACTGATCAACAAGATTGATGGCTTATATAAGCCTTACAAAGAGATAAAAAGAAACAAAGTAACCACGTTAAACAACCCAAACAAACTTATCCTAATAAAGTGGTAAGCTACTAAAGAAACGGTCAAACTCTACCTACATGACCTGAACAAATAAGATTTATTTAATTGAACAATGCTGACAACTCCAACAATTCCTCCCCTAAACTGATTGCTGTAAAGCTTTCAGTTTACTCGTGGTACCACACACACACCCATTAACTCACGAAGCTTCAAGAACACATCCAACTTAAGTGGTTTTGTCATAATGTCTGCAACTTGTTCTTGTGTGACACAATGCTTCAGCTCGACAACTCCATCTCTGGTCAAATCACGCAAGAAATGAAACCTTACATCAATGTGTTTGCTGCGTCCATGCATGACTGGATTTTTGGATAGCTTAATG
>Ga0209489_110494_pt1 | contig 10381 bp, 2 predicted proteins | sample SiratrowhiteBW_FD_187527 | JGI IMG/M metagenome (GOLD analysis project Ga0209489, IMG submission 187527) | Root nodule microbial communities of legume samples collected from California, USA - Siratro white BW (SPAdes) (version 2) | ecosystem: Host-associated > Plants > Roots > Nodule | place: USA...
TCTGTTTTTCAGTACACTGGTTTTCCAGATTTCATATTTGTCTGCAGTGCACTGATTCTGTTTGATTGGTTTTCATATTTGTAAATTGTTTGAACCTTTGCAGATTGCATTCTAAGTTTCTTTAAAAATTTTGTATTCTCACATTGAAAAGCAAATTTGCGAAAAGATTTTAAAAGGGTTCAATTCACCCCCCCCCCTCCCCTCTTGAACTTAGGCCAAACACTTATTTTAACAGTTTACTATTTCTTTTTTATTTTTTTAGCATTTTTCGCATTTTGTTTTCTATTTCACCTATCCAAACTTGTCCAAAAATTATGGAATTTTTTGTGGTGTTTTATTGGAAGGGTTAGAGATTTTAACAACGATACGTGGAAAATTCTAAAAGTTCTTTTAAAACAAATATTAATAAGTGAAATATTTTTTTTTCAAAATTTTGCGATTTACTATTTGTTTTTTTATTTTTTTATTATTTTTGACATTTTATTTTCAATTTCATCTATCTGGACTTGTCAACAAATTCTAGAAATTTTGATGTTGTTTTATTTTATGGTTTAGAGATTTTAACAAAGAAATTTGGAAAATCATGGAATTTTTTTCAAAAAAATATAGACATTTGAAATCCAAAATTCTTTGTAAATTCCTTCGTTTACTATTTTTTTTTTCAGCATTTTGGTAATCTTTTTTTCCTATTTCACCTGTCCAAAATTGTTAAAAAATTCTAAGCATTTTTGTGACGCTTTACGGTACGGATTATAAAATTTATCAAATAATTCTAGAAAGTTCTTGAATTTTTATTAAAAAAATAGAGATACTTTAAATACAAAATATTTTCAGAATTCCATCGTTTACTATTTTTTTTATTTTTATTTTGCTAGCATTTTTGGCATTTTGTTTTGTATTTCACTTATCCAAACTTTTCCAAAAATCATGGAATTTTTTGTAGTGTTTTATTGGAAGGGTTAGAGATTTTACCAACGATTTCTTGAAAATTCTTAAAGTTCTTTTAAAAAAAATATTGATATGTGAAATATTTTTTTTTTCAAAATTCTGCGGTTTACTATTTGTTTTTTTATTTTTTTATTATTTTTGACATTTTATTTTCAATTTCGTCTATCTGTACTTGTCAACAAATTCTAGAAATTTTTATGTTTTTATATTTTATGGATTAGAGATTTTATTAAAGAATTTTGGAAAATAATGGAATATTTTTCAAAAAAATATAGACATTTGAAATCCAAAATTCTTAATAAATTTCATAATTTACTATTTGTTTTTTTTTATTTTTTCAGCATTTTAGTAATCTTTTTTTCCTATTTCACCTGTCCAAAATTGTGAAAAAATTCTAAGCATTTTTGTGGCGCTTTATTGTACGAATTATAGAATTTATCAGAGAATTCTGGAAAATTCTTGAATTCTTATTAAAAAAATAGAGATACTTTAAATACAAAATATTTTCAGAATTCCATCATTTACTATTTTTTTTTTATTTTGTTAGCATTTTTGGCATTTTGTTTTGTATTTCACCTATCCAAACTTTTCCAAAAATTATGGAATTTTTTGTAGTGTTTTATTAGAAGGGTTAGAGATTTTACCAATGATTTCTGGAAAATTCTTAAAGTTCTTTTAAAAAAAATATTGATATGTGAATTTTTTTTTTTAAATTCTGCGGTTTACTATTTGTTTTTTTATTTTTTTAATATTTTTGACATTTTATTTTCAATTTCGTCTATCTATACTTGTCAACAAATTCTAGAAATTTTTATGTAGTTTTATTTTATGGATTAGAGATTTTATCAAAGAATTTTAGAAAATCATGGAGTATTTTTCAAAAAAATATAGACATTTGAAATCCAAAAATTCTTCGTAAATTCCATCGTTTACTATTTGCTTTTTTTTTCAGCATTTTGGTAATCTTTTTTTCCTATTTCACCTGTCCAAAATTGTTAAAAAATTCTAAGCATTTTTGTACCGCTTTATTGTACGGATTATAAAATTTATCAGAGAATTCTGGAAAATTCTTGAATTTTTATTAAAAAAATAGAGATACTTTAAATACAAAATAATTTTAAAATTCCATCGTTTACTATTTGCTTTTTAAATTTTAGTATTTTTCACATCTTTTTTTTCTATTTTACATGTCTATGGTTTCCAAAAAATTGTAAAACTTTTGTGTAGTTTTATTGTATGGATCCGAAATTTTATCAAAAACTTGAGATATTTGAAATACAAGATTTCAACAAAATTCCATCGTTTACTATTCCTTTTTTTATTTTTTTAGCAATTTTGGCATTTTCTATTCTATTTCACCTATCCAAAAATGTCCAAAAATTATGGAATTTTTTGTGGTTTTTATTGGAAAGGTTAGAGATTTTACCATCGATTTCTGGAACATTCTTAAAGTTCTTTTAAAAAAATATTGATATGTGAAATATTTTTCTTTCAAAATTCTGCGGTTTACTATTTGTTTTTTTTTTATTTTTTAATATTTTTGACATTTTATTTTCAATTTCGTCTATCCGTACTTGTTAACAAATTCTAGAAATTTTTATGTCGTTTTATTTTATGGATTAGAGATTTTATCAAAGAATTTTGGAAAATCATGGAATATAGACATTTGTAATCCAAAATTCTTCATAAATTCCATCGTTTACTATTTGTTTTTTTTTTTTTTTTTTTTTTTTATTTTTTCAGCATCTTGGTAATCTTTTTTTCCTATTTCACTTGTCCAAAATTGATAAAAAATTCTAAACATTTTTGTGGCACTTTATTGTACGAATTATAGAATTTATCAGAGAATTCTGGAAAATTCTTGAATTTTTATTAAAAAAATATATATACTATAAATACAAAATATTTTCAGAATTCCATCGTTTACTATTTCTTTTTTTTATTTTGTTAGCATTTTTGGCATTTAGTTTTGTATTTCACCTATCCAAACTTTTCCAAAAATTATGGAATTTTTTGTAGTGTTTTATTGGATGGGTTAGAGATTTTATCAAAGATTTTTGGAAAATTCTTAAAGTTCTTTGAAAAAAATATTAATATGTGAAATATTTTGCTTTCAAAATTCTGCGGTTTGCTATTTGTTTTTTTCTTTTTTTAATATGTTTGACATTTTATTTTTAATTTACTTGTCAACAAATTCTAGAAATTTTTATGTAGTTTTATTTTATGGATTAGAGATTTTATCAAAGAATTTTGGAAAATCATAGAATATTTTTCAAAAAACTATAGACATTTGAAATCCAAAATTCTTGATAAATTTCATCATTTACTATTTGTTTTTTTTTTATTTTTTCAGCATCTTGGTAATCTTTTTTTCCTATTTCACCTGTCCAAAATTGATAAAAAATTGTAAACATTTTTGTGGCGCCTTATTGTACGAATTATAGAATTTATCAGAGAATTCTGGAAAATTCTTGAATTTTTATTAAAAAAATAGAGATACTTTAAATACAAAATATTTTCAGAATTTCATCGTTTACTATTTCTTTTTTTTTTTTATTTTGTTAGCATTTTTGGGATTTTGTTTTGTATTTCACCTATCCAAACTTTTCCACAAATTATAGAATTTTTTGTAGTGTTTTATTGGAAGGGTTAGAGAGTTTACCAACGATTTCTGGAAAATTCTTAAAGTTCTTTTACAAAAATCTTGATATGTGAAATATTTTTTTTTAAATTTTGCGGTTTACTATTTCTTTTTTATTTTTTTAATATTTTTGACATTTTATTTTCAATTTCGTCTATCTGTACTTGTCAACAAATTCTAGAAGTTTTTATGTAGTTTTATTTTATGGATTAGAGATTTTATCAAAGAATTTTGGAAAATCATGGAATATTTTTCAAAAAAATATAGACATTTGCAATCCAAAATTCTTCTTAAATTCCATCGTTTACTATTTTTTTTTTTTTAGCATTTTGGTAATCTTTTTTTCCTTTTTTCCCTTTCCAAAATTGTTAAAAAATTCTAAGCATTTTTGTGACGCTTTATTGTACGGATTATAAAATTTATCAGAGAATTTTGGGAAATTCTTGAATTTTTATTAAAAAAATAGAGATACTTTAAATACAAAATATTTTCAGAATTCCATCGTTTACTATGTGCTTTTTAAATTTTAGTATTTTTCACATCTCTTTTTTCTATTTTACATGTCTATGGTTTCCAAAAAATTGTAAAATTTTTGTGTTGTTTTATTGTATGGATCCGAGATTTTATCAAAAACTTAAGATATTTGAAATATATGATTTCAACAAAATTCCATCGATTACTATTCCTTATTTTATTTTTTTAGCATTTTTGGCATTTTGTTTTCTATTTCACCTATCCAAACATGTCCAAAAATTATGGAATTTTTTGTAGTTTTTATTGGAAGCGTTAGAGATTTTACCATCGATTTCTGGAAAATTCTTAAAGTTCTTTTAAAAAAAATATTGATATGTGAAATATTTTTCTTTCAAAATTCTACGGTTTACTATTTGTTTTTTTTAATTTTTTAATATTTTTGACATTTTATTTTTAATTTCGTCTATTTGTACTTGTCAACAAATTCTAGAATTTTTTATGTAGTTTTATTTTATGGATTAGAGATTTTATCAAAGAATTTTGGAAAATCATGGAATATTTTTCAAAAAAATATATACATTTGAAATCCAAAATTTTTCGTAAATTCCATCGTCTACTATTTGTTTTTTTTTATTTTTTCAGCATTTTGGTAATCTTTTTTTCCTATTTCACCTGTCCAAAATTGTTAAAAAGTTCTAAGCATTTTTTTGACGCTTTATCGTACGGATTATAAAATTTATCAGAGAATTCTGGAAAATTCTTGAATTTTTATTAAAAAAATAGAGATACTTTAAATACAAAATATTTTCAGAATTCTATCGTTTACTATTTGCTTTTTAAATTTTAGTTTTTTTCACATTTTTTTTTCTATTTTACATATCTATGGTTTTCAAAAAATTGTAAAATATTTGTGTTGTTTTATTGTATGGATCCGAGATTTTATCAAAAACTTTAGATATTTGAAATACAAAATTCCATCGTTTACTATTTCTTTTTATCTTTTTTTAGCATTTTTGGCATTTGGTTTTCTATTTCACCTATCCAAACATGTCCAAAAATTATGAAATATTTTGTAGTTTTTATTGGAAGGCTTAGAGATTTTACCAATGATTTTTGGAAAATTCTAAAAGTTCTTTTAAAAAAAATATTGATATGTAAAATATTTTTCTTTCAAAATTCTGCGATTTACTATTTGTTTTTTTTTATTTTTTTAATATTTTTGACATTTTATTTTCAATTTCGTCTATCTATACTTGTCAACAAATTCTAAAAATTTTTATGTAGTATTATTTGATGGACTAGAGATTTTATCAAAGAATTTTGGAAAATCATGGAATATTTTTCAAAAAAATATAGACATTTGGAATCCAAAATTCTTCATAAATTCCATCATTTACTATTTGCTTTTTAAATTTTAGTATTTTTGACTTCTTTTTTTTCTATTTTACATGTGTATGGTTTTCAAAAAATTGTAAAATTTTTGTGTTGTTTTATTATATGGATCCGAGATCTTATCAAAAAATTGAGATATTTGAAATACAAAATTTCAACAAAATTCCATCGTTTACTATTTCTTTTTTATTTTTTTAGCATATTTGGCGTTTTGTTTCATATTTCACCTATCCAAACTTTTCCAAAAATTATGGAATTTTTTTGTAGTGTTTTATTGGAAGGTTTAGAGAATTTAGAAACGATTTCTGGAAAATTCTAAAAGTTCTTTTAAAAAAAATATTGATATGTGAAATATTTTTCTTTCAAAATTCTGCAATTTACTATTTTTTTTTTTAATATTTGTGACATTTTATTTTGAATTTCGTCTATCTATCCTTGTCAACAAATTCTAGAAATTTTTATGTAGTATTATTTGATGGATTAGAGATTTTATCAAAGAATTTTGGAAAATCATGGAATATTTTTCAAAAAAATATAGACATTTGGAATCCAAAATTCTTCATAAATTCCATCGTTTACTATTTGCTTTTTAAATTTTAGTATTTTTGACATCTTTTTTTTCTATTTTACATGTGTATGGTTTTCAAAAAATTGTAAAATTTTTGTGTTGTTTTATTATGTGGATCCGAGATTTTATCAAAAAATTGAGATATTTGAAATACAAAATTTCAGCAAAATTCCATCGTTTACTATTTCTTTTTTATTTTTTTAGCATATTTGACATTTTGTTTTCTATTTCACCTATCCAAACTTGTCCAAAAAATTATGGAATTTTTTTGTAGTGTTTTATTGGAAGGATTGGAGAATTTAGAAACGATTTCTGGAAAATTCTAAAAGTTCTTTTAAAAAAAATATTGATATGTGAAATATTTTTCTTTCAAAATTCTGCGATTTACTATTTGTTTTTTTTTTATTTTTTTAATATTTTTGACATTTTATTTTCAATTTCGTCTATCTATACTTTTCAACAAATTCTAGAAATTTTTATGTAGTATTATTTGATGGATTAGAGATTTTATCAAAGAATTTTGGAAAATCAAGGAATATTTTTCAAAAAAATATAGACATTTGGAATCCAAAATTCTTCATAAATTCCATCGTTTACTATTTACTTTTTTAATTTTCTAGTATTTTTTGCATCTTTCTTTTCTATTTTACCTGTCAATGGCTTTCAAAAAATTGTAAAATTTTTGTGTTGTTTTATTGTATGGATCCGAGATTTTATCAAAAAATTAAGACCTTTGAAATACAAAATTTCAACAAAATTCCATCGTTTACTATTTTTTTTTTATTTTTTTAGCATTTTATTATATTGATTGCTATTTCACGTACCCAAAATTATCCAAAAATTATGGAATTTTTTGTGGTGTTTTATTGGAAGGGTTCTTTTAAAAAAAATATTCATATGTGAAATATTTTTTTTTTCAAATTTCTGCTGTTTACTATTTGTTTTTTTATTTTTTTATTAGTTTTAACATTTTATTTTCAATTTCGTCTATCTGTACTTGTCAAAAAATGCTGGAAAGTTTTATGTTTTTTTATTTTACGGATTATAGATTTTATCAGAGACTTCTGGAAAATTCTTGAATTTTAATGAAAAAAAATAGAGATACTTTAAATACAAAACATTTTCAGAATTCCATTCTTTACTATTTGCAATTTTAATTTTTTAGTATTTTTGATATCTTTTTTTTCTATTTTACCTGTCTATTGTTTTCAAAAACAATTGTAAAATTTTTGTGTTATTTTATTCTATGGATTCGAGATTTTATCAAAACATTGAGATATTTGAAATCCAAAATTTCAACAAAATTCCATCGTTTATTATTTCTTTTTTATTTTTTTAGCATTTTTGGCACTTTGGTTGCTATTTCACGTACCCAAACTTGTCAAAAAATTATGGAATTTTTTGTGGTGTTTTATTGGAAAGGTTGGAGATTTTACCAACAATTTCTGGAAAATTCTAAAAGTTCCTTTAAGAAAAAATTGATATGTGAAATATTTTTTTTTCAAACTTCTGCGGTTTACTATTTGTTTTTTATTTTTTTTATTATTTTTGACATTTTATTTTCACTTTCGTCTATATGTACTTGTCAAAAAATGCTACAAATTTTTATGTTTTTTTATTTTATGGATTAGAGATTTTATCAAAGAATTTTGGAAAATGATGGAATATTTTTGAAAAAAAAATAGACATTTGAAATCCAAAATTATTCATAAATTCCATCGTTGACTATTTGGTTTTTTTATTCTTTTAGCATTTTGGTAATCTTTTTTCCCTATTTCACCTATCCAAACTTGTCAAAAAATTCTCTACATTTTTGTGGTGCTTTATTGAACGGATTATAGAATTTATCAGAGAATTCTAGAAAATTCTTGAATTTTTATTAAAAAATAATAGATATACTTAAATACAAAATATTTTCAGAATTCCATTGTTTACTATTTGCTTTTTTAATTTTTTAGTATTTTTGATATTTTTTTTCTATTTTACTTGTCTATGGTTTTCAAAAAAATTGTAAAATTTTTGTGTTGATTTATTGTATGGATCCGAGATTTTATAAAAAAATTTAGATATTTGAAATTCAAAATTTCAACAAAATTTCATCGTTTACTATTTCTTTTTTATTTTTTTAGCATATTTGGCATTTTCTTTGCTATTTCACGTACCCAAACTTCTCTAAAAATTATGGAATTTTTTGTGGTGTTTTATTGGAAGGGCTAGAGATTTTACCAACGATTTCTGGAAAATTCTAAAAGTTCTTGTAAAAAAAATATTGATATGTGAAATATTTTTTTTTCAAAATTCTACGGTTTACTAATTGTTTTTTTTATTTTTTTACTGTTTTTGACATTTTATTTTCAATTTCGTTTATCTGTACTTGTTAAAAAAATGCTAGAAATTTTTATGCTTTTTTATTTTATGGATTAGAGATTTTATCAAAGAATTTCCAAAAATCATGGAATATTTTTAGAAAAAATATATACATTTGAAATCCAAAATTGTTCATAAATTATATCGTTAACTATTTGTTCTTTTTATTCTTTTAGCATTTTGGTAATCTTTTTTTCCTATTTCGCCTATCCAAACTTCTCAAGAAATTCTATACATTTTTGTGATTCTTTATTGTACAGATTTTAGATTTTATCAGAGAATTCTGGAAAATTCTTGAATTTTTATTAAAAAAAATAGGCATACTTTGTATACAAAACATTTTCAGAATTCCATCGTTTACTATTTGCTTTTTTAATTTTTTAGTATTTTCGCTGTTTTACCTATCTATGGTTTACAGAAAAATTGTAAAATTTTTGTGTTATTTTATTGTATGGATCCGAGATTTTATCAAAAAATTGATATATTTGAAATCAAAAATTTCAACAAAATTCCATCGTTTATTATTTTTTTTTTATATTTTTAGCATATTTGGCACTTTGTTTGCTATTTCATGTACCCAAACGTATCCAAAAATTATGGAATTTTTTGTGGTGTTTTATTGGAAGGGTTAGAGATTTTACACACGATTTCTGGAAAATTCTAAAAGTTCTTTTAAAAAAATATTGATTTGTGAAAATATTTTTTTTCAAATTTCTGCGGTTTACTATTTGTTTTTTCTATTTTTTTATTAGTTTTGACATTTTATTTTCAATTTCGTCTTATCTGTACTTGTCAAAAAATGCTGAAAATTTTTATGTTTTTTTATTTTATGGATTAAGATTTTATTAAAGAATTTTGGAAAATCATGGAATATTTTTCAAAAAAATATAAACGTTTGAAATCCTAAATTCTTCTTAAATTCCATCGTTTACTATTTTTTTTTATTCTTTTAGCATATTGGTAATCTTTTTTTCCTATTTTACCTATCCAAACTTGTCAAAAAATTCTATACATTTTTGTGGTGCTTTATTGTACGGATTATATATTTTATCATAGAATTATGAAAAATTCTTGATTTTTTATTAAAAAGATACAGATACTTTAAATACAAAACATTTTCAGAATTTCATTGTTTACTATTTGCTTTTTTAATTTTTTAGTATTTTTGACATCCTTTTTTCTATTTTACATGTCTATGGTTTTCAAAAAAATTGTAAAATTTTTGTGTTGTTTTATTGTATGGATCCGAGATTTTAACAAAAAATTGAGATATTTGAAATCCAAAATTTCAACAAAATTCCATCGTCTACTATTTCTTTTTTATTTTTTTAGCATTTTTGGCATATTGATTGCTATTTCACGTACCCAAACCTGTCCAAAAATTATGAAATTTTTTGTGGTGTTTTATTGGAAGGGTTAGAGATTTTACCAACAATTTCTGGAAATTTCTAAAGGTTCTTTTAAAAAAATAATAATATGCGAAATCTTTTTTTTTTCAAAATGCTGCGATTTACTATTTGTTTTTTTATTTTTTTTTTTATTTTTGACATTTTATTTTCAATTTTGTCTATATGTACTTGTCAAAAAATGCTAGAAATTTTTATGTTTTTTTATTTTATCGATTAGAGATTTTATCAAAGGATTTTGGAAAATCATGGATTATTTTTCGAAAAAATATAGACATTTGAAATCCTAAATTCTTCTTAAATTCCATTGTTTACTATTTTTTTTATTCTTTTAGCATTTTGGTAATCTTTTTTTCCTATTTCACCTATCCAAACTTGTCAAAAAATTCTATACATTTTTGTGGTGCTTTATTGTACGGATTATAGATTTTATCATAGAATTATGGAAAATTCTTAATTTTTTATTTAAAAAAATAGAGATACTTTGAATACAAAACATTTTCAGAATTCCATCGTTTACTATTTGCTTTTTTAATTTTTTAGTGTTTTGACATTTTTTTTCTATTTTACCTGTCTATGGTTTTC
>Ga0209489_110495_pt1 | contig 10380 bp, 4 predicted proteins | sample SiratrowhiteBW_FD_187527 | JGI IMG/M metagenome (GOLD analysis project Ga0209489, IMG submission 187527) | Root nodule microbial communities of legume samples collected from California, USA - Siratro white BW (SPAdes) (version 2) | ecosystem: Host-associated > Plants > Roots > Nodule | place: USA...
AAAAAAAAAAAAAAAAAACTTGCTAGAGTTATTACAAGTGTCACATTGAAGCTAACTAGGATAAATTACAATATTTTTGAAACCCAAAATAGTAATTGGTAAGATTAATTGAATTTTACCCAAAATGATTCAAACTAATTATGAAACTTCAAGTTGAGTTGTATGATTTGATTATCAAAGTCCACCAACCAGAAAATAATCATCACTAAATTCAACAAAGCAATGAACATCCGTCCCTTCATATATACAATTAGTCACTTTCCAAACATGAATTTATTCCCTTCAACACTATCCTTTTTTTTTAGTTAGAAAATAATTAAAGAAAACTGTATAGAAATATATACCATCCATTGTTCAACATATTAATTTTATACGATATTAATTAAGCATATTTTAATATTATAAAATTGACTCATAAAATAAGATTTATATTATATTTATACGTTATAATTTAGTTATATTTTTTTTATTAAGTGTTTGAAGTATTAAAATAGTCAATATCCATTAAGGAATAATATTTCTTTGAAAATGACTGATTGCAAAGTCATCCATTGTTGCAGCTGTAAAATAGCAACGTGATGAGCAGTTCGCATAAGCATGAAGCCAAAGTGCATATATTCTTACGTATTCATAATCAATTCTATGTATTAATTATTTAAATATAATATGTATTTTTGATACATTTTTTGTTTCATCATTTAACAATACAAAAACACACTCAAAGAAAAATATTTTGATAAATTAAAATGAATTTTGGTTACAAAGCAGACCGTTGGTTTCAACTGTCAGTGATCGAGAGAAGGACGGACTGGTAATTTCGCGCCTAATTTTTCTTCAATCTTCACTTTCTTTACTATTTTGTTTTTATTTATTTATTTATTGATAATTTTGTTTATTCCTTATTTTTGGAAGGAAAGAAAGACAAATTCTATGCCATCTTTGATCAGAAATTGCCTCTGTACCTCATCTTCTCTGTTTCTCTTTCGCAGGCTGCAGAACAGAACAGGTACTCGCATTTTCCAGCACCGAAAAATGTGAACAAAATATAATAAATCAAGCAATTATTGGTGAATTATCCACCACTTTTTTAATTTATTTATTTCTGAAACTTGTGTCCTTTGAATTTATTTGATTTAATGCTGATAACTAAAATTGCAGTTGGTAGTTGGTAATCTAAGGCGTAATGCGTTACGGTTGGGTTGGTTTCAATTCACTTTCTGTTTATGTTTACGGTTACTTCATAATTTAATAGTATAGGTTGTTCGACGAGGGAAGTGTAAATTTCTTTTTCATCAATCAATTACTCCATTAAAATGAAAATCTGTTCCTATTTATTTATTTAATTGATTTTTTTTGTCGTTGTCTGAGGAGTTGAGGATTTATTTATGGCTTTGCTCAATTTGTTTGATGTTGGTTGTTGTTGTGGTTGTGCTGTCGATGATTATGGATGATGTCTGGAATTTTTCTTTGTTAAAATGGCGCGTCAACTAAATGCAATCCACCGTGCACGGTTGTTCTGATTTAATAATCATTAGGCTTGAGTTTGAATCCTGAATATGTAACCATGTTAAATATTGGAAAAGAAAAATTTTTCATATTTACCATGATCTTCTTGGATTCGAGTAGGGTTGTTTATGGAGGAAGATACATGTGTTCTTAAAGTAAAAATGTTGAATGCAATGCATTTAATTTGAGTTTCAATTTCAATTTTTTTGAGTCTAATGGTAGTTGTTTTGTTGCCATTTTTGTAGCCTTCTAGCCTAAGCTCATCATCTATCTTGGTGAGGCAATTTTGGGCTTTGAGTTGGGTGGCTGTGATTTGATTGATGAGTTTCCCTATCTTGTGTGAGTCTTGTGGGTTTGTAGAGCAACTGTGGTGGAGATGGCATCAAGTGGGAAGGGAAGTTCATTTGTCAAAGCAAAGAGGATGAAGGGGTTCATTTCCCATCTTACATCTGCAGCTTGTGAGTGGTTTTTGTTATTTCTGCTGCTACTAGATGCCTTGCTGTCATATATGCTCACCAGATTTGCAAGTTATTGCCGACTGCCACTGCCTTGCTTGTTGTGTTCTAGGCTTGATCACATCTTAGGCCATGAAAGCCCAGACTTCTATGAGAACCTGTTTTGCAGCAATCACAAATCGGAAATATCATCTCTCATTTTGTGTCATATGCATGGTAAGCTAGCAAATGGGCATAAGATGTGTGATGATTGTCTTCTGTCAGTCAATGCAAAGACCAGGAGCAATGGAAAATCTCACAGATTGTTGGTGGGTAAATTTGGGCTGGTTCTTGGTGATTCTGGTTTCAAAAGTCCATCACTAAGTAGAGATTTGTTTGCTGGCTCTAAGGGTGCAAGATTTTGTACAAGACAGTGTAGTTGTTGTGGTAAGCTTTGGAAGTCAGATCAGAACTCTCCAAGATCTATTCAACTAAAATCACCTGGTAGAGCTGTTCTTAAGCCATATATTCCTTTGCCATGTGCACCAAGGCAAAGCCGTTTAAATCACCGGGATAACATGAGGGCAATGAGGGATAAATTTAGTGGATTCGAGGGAAAAAACAGTTTTCAGCCATTATCTCATGTTGGGTATTGCGAGCTGAGACTGACTTCAGATTCTGAGAATGAATTTCCATTTTCTGATGACGATGATTTTAGCACCAGTAGTGTGTTTCAGGAGAACATTGAAGCTAGCAATGATCCCATGTCTCAAATTACATTCCCTCCTCCCATTCCGAGTAATTCTAATCCGGAAAATTCAAGTGGTAGTTCTGCCAAACCCGTGCCCTTGTCCTCAGATCAATGTGTGGAGCCTAATGTCAGCAAACATCAAGACGTGAATGCCAATTCTGCAGTAGAAATTAACTTGCAGCCAACAAATCAGGAGCCATTCAGTTCTGAACTGGCTGAGCTCATTTCAACAGATGAGATTTCATCATCACCTATTATTATGGATGTTCCTAATAGAGAATCAGAACCAGAAGACACTAAGATTACCTCTCCTTCTCAGGATTCTCTTCCTGCTCCCCTATCTGAGCTTGTGACTTCGAACGGCACAAATGCACATGCTGGAGCATCATCAGAAAAATGTAAGATTTCTCTTTCCCTGCATTTCAAGTTTTATTATTCAAAATAGTTGTTTAACATCTGCTTTCTCAAATATTTCCAGCTGCAGATGCTGCACAAGCAAGTGATACCGGAATGGTATCTGAAAAGAATGGGGAAGTTTTAGAGAAGATTGGTACAGAGGAAAAAACATCTACTGAGACTGAACCGGTGGTATGTGATGCTGCTCCTACAAATCCTAGTCAAGAGAACTCAAGTAACATGAATAAGTTCTCTGTCGTCACTAAGGAAAGAGAAGAAACTGATTGTGACATAAAACAACCAACCACTGAGGAAGTTGATACCATCAAGGAGGAAGTGGAGCAATCACCATTAGATAATTCTGCTCCTAATGGATCTAACTCATCGTCACCTTCTCCTAATGATCATGTTGAGTCGCCTGAGACACATACTGAGGCTTCTAGTTCAAATGGAGTTCAGGTACTTCAAAAGTCGGCCTCGGTGGAATCTGGTCTTGACTCTCTGGATGATAGCAATATTGCTGAAGTTGAAGGAGAGTGTTATGCTGATAAATTGAGGCGACACATTGATTATTACAGGAAATGCTTGGAGTCTTTACATAAGGAACTGGAGGAAGAAAGAAACGCTTCTGCTGTTGCTACAAATGAAGCAATGTCTATGATTACAAGGTTACAGGAGGAGAAGGCAGCACTGCAGATGGAGGCTCTTCAATATTTAAGAATGATGGAAGAGCAAGCAGAATATGATAATGATGAATTGGAGAAACTTAATGACCAACTCACTGAAAAGGAAAAGGAGGTACAAGATTTGGAAGCCGAGCTGGAATATTATAGATTAAACATGCCGGGCGTTGAGCCTATGGTCCCCAATATGCATAAGGAAAGTCTGGATTTGATAGGAGAAAATACCACAAAGCAAAATACTGGTGTGCCTAACATCCTCAGAAATTTCTCCAGTTCAAAGAATGTTGAAGTATCCAAAGTTGGCGATGAAGCTATGAGTGGTGGAACCTTCATTTCAGAGTTTGAAGAGGAAAAGGAATACATTTCTCAATGTTTGAAAAACTTGGAACAGAAAGTTCATCAAATTTATTTGCATGCGCCTAATGACAGACACGAGAAACTTGAAGTCAGTAGTAAATCAAATCAACAAGGAGATTCTAATGGTGAAGGGCATCAATTAGATGGCCATGAAGAGACTGACTTGTCCACACAGAAAAACAATAATGTGTTGAATGGAAATCATATTGATAAGGATGGATCAGCTGCTTCAGATGATGGTTCTCTTAGTGTAGAAAACAATCCTTCCACGTCTCCTGGAGCAACAATCTCCACACCTAGAAGAGAACATGAGTTGGTTGTTCTAGAAAATGAAATATCAGACCTTAATGAACGGTTAGAAGCACTTGAACTTAATCATGAACTTCTTGAGCACCTAACAAATTCTCTTAATAGCAATGATGGAAAACTATTTATCCAAGACATAGCTCAGCGATTGCATGAGCTACGGAAAATTGGAATAAGATGAAGACGGTAAGCAATCAAAACAGAAGTGTTTTTAGCTCTTCCTTTATTTTTAGGCACAAATAAACTTTCATACAGCATTTAGTATAAAACATTGTGTACACTCCTACCAATGGAGACGATATGAATCCTCCAAGAATTTTCTGAATTTGCTTTGACAATTATATGCTTGTGCTCTTTCAAAACATGTAACCAATGCTGGACATGCTTGTTGGACAGGCGTGGGGTTGCTCAATGATTATGGATGTTTATGAATAGATTTTACAATTTTGTAAGTCTCGTTTACACGTTAAACTCTGCTTCAAATGTTGGTCTTGATTTAAATTCTAATGACAAGATCAAGTTTTGTAATGTCCAATGTAATTTTGTAGAGGGTTGTAACTGTTGAGTTCTCAGTTCTGCTTTTTTGGGTTTTGATTTCTCAGTTCTGTTAGGTCCTTCAACTGGATCTTGTGATTGTCAAGTTTTCAAGTCCGAATTCCTTAATGTGTTAGCAGATTAACTTGTCCTTTTGTATCCATGTTATTTTGGTTGTGCATCATTTTGCTTGAAGAACTTGAGCATGTGCTATAATATGTTACTGAGTATCATTTGTACACTACAAAGCTTTGTTTTTAGATCAGTATTTTGACAAAAATTATGGAGTCAATTTTATTTATTTTTTTATCTCAAGTCATTTAATAACTTTTTTAAAAGCAAAAAATAAAATACAATAATATGTGGACGTTAGCAATGACCATTGAAAATGTCGTATTAAAATGCCTCCATGGTGAATTATTTTTTTGTTAGGATGGATAACAACGTCTATCATCTATGAAAAGTGTAATGATGAATATCATTAAATGATTGTATAGAGCTTGAAAAATAGGTTAAGACTAATGTGTCTAGTCATAAAATGAATTGGTAAAGCTAAAAAAATAATGATTTTAATTAGAACGGATCAATTTTTATCAAGTCATTTTAGTATGCTTTACAAATGGGTTTAGAACAAATCAATAATATGTTTTTAAAAATAATGTTTATAATTTAAATATATATATATATATATATATATTTATTTATATTAAAATTTATATATCAAATTACTATATAAATAAGACTTGACAAAAAAATTTGGTTCATTTAAAATATGAATCAGATCAGACTAAACAATTTTTTGAAAAAGGACTATCCATTTTATATTCTATATAATTGAATTATGTTAAAGAAACAAATTTCTAAGATCAAGACATAATACAAGAAAAAAAGTTCATTTATGTTTATGAAGTCTTTTATATATTTAAAAAAAAAATTGATCGAAGCATTCTTTTTTATAACGGTTTGAATGGATTTCTTCCTAAGTAATATTAGGAGAAAAAAAAGTTGAAGATGACAAATAAAATAAACCTCTCTATAACTAACACTATAAAAAAAAAAGTGGTTCAGAGACTAATTTTTAGTTACTAAATAAAATGATTACTAATTGTGACCAAAATAGTCATCAAATTAAATTTTGGTTGTTAAATAACTACAAAGTAATAATTGAATTTAGTGACCAATTAAGTCAAATAATTAGTATCTAAAATTAGCTACCAAGGTTTTAGTGACCTATATTATTAGATTTTAAATTAATCTATAGCTTAATTAGATATCAATTTAGAATCTAATGAAATAGGTAACTAAATTCAATCATTACTTATATTTTGTAATTATTTAGCAACCAAAATTTAATTTGATGAGTATTTTAGTCACAATTAATAACCATTTCATTTGATAGTTAAATTTCAATCTGTCTAAGTTAATTTTAGTTTATGAAAAAAATAAATTTCAATTATTATTATTATTTTAAAAATATTTATGTAGAATTTTGTTGAAGAAAGTATAAACGTGTCATAAAAAAAGGGTTTTCCCAAATTTAGTACATTGGCTTGAGTTAAGACAAAAAGAAAAACATTTCAGAGCTTAGTTATAATATAAAATGATGATAGGCACTGAAAATACGAATCATCTCAATGAGCAAACGTAGTTGGTAGGTCAATATGAATTTAGAAGCTACTCAAAGCGATTTTTACAATGTATTTTTATTATTATATTATTATTATTATTATTATTATTATTATTATTATTATTATTATTATTATTATTATTATAAGTTATATATTTTAATCTAAATCTTCTTATATATTGCTTTGTGGTTATATTAACTTGTTATTATATTTTTATATATATTTTTTAAATTAATCTTACATTTTTGTATTGTTGATGTTAGATAACAATCATAGATAACTTCATTTTTTTTAATACTTTTTGATATTCAATTCTATATTTTTATTAGTTTATTAGTCAAATAAATTGATCCATTTTTAAGTAGTATATTTTTTATTAATATATTTTAATTAAAAAGATGAAAAGAAAAGATAAATCTTTAATTAAAAAAATTAGAAATAAAAGTTCCAAACATCAATCCAAAGCCAATCATAAAAATTTAGTATAGTTGTATTTGAATTTATTTATAAATTGAATGACATGTATTTTTTATGTTTATTTTAAATATATTTTTTTTATAAAAATATTAAACCACACCTCGTGATGACGATGGAAAACAATTGTACTTTTATAGATATATAACTAATATGTAATGTGCTAAAGGTTATTTATCTTTCTTTAACAATTTTCTTTACAAGATTTTCTTAAGAATATTGTAATACATACGTTGAGAATTGTTATAATTTCTCAACTATAAGATATACAATAAATAAATGGAGAATAACAGGTTTATTGGAGATATGTTATTGTGATTTCTATATAGAAAACTTTATAACATGTAATAACTCCTCATGATGAATAATCTTATTCTTCAAGAGAAGATGGAACGAGGCTTTAGTATGAAAGCACTTTGATTTAGTTTGAATCTTGAGCATTAAAAGTGTAATAAATATTTTATATGTTGAATTTCTTAACACCTATTTTTATTAATCTGTAATTTAATCTTGATTGGATATAATGACAAGAGATAAATTTAATTATTCATAAAAAATTTAAATAAAACATGATGATTTTTATTTTAGATTTTAGTGGAAGATTTAACAAGAACTCGTATTTTGTTGTAAAAATGAGTGTAGGATGACATATCAATCTAAATTTTCAGTGATTAATTATTTATTTATAGTCTACTTTCATCATGCATTTATTTTTCAATCTTTAGAGATGTATTTTGTTGGTGTAGAGGATTAAGTAAAATGATTTCTTTAGTAATTTAATTGTAGTTGTAAACGGATTGATATATCTCTTATTTAATATATATTTTTTGTTGAAAAAAATTAATTATAAATGATCATTTATTGAATATAGTAAAATTTGTATTAAAAAAATTGAGTTCATATAAAATTTTTAATATATCATTGAGAATTGAAAGAGAAAAATCTGTTTAAAGTTTAATGCACTTAATGTTAAATCTGCATTTACCATTGATTAGGATTTTTGTTTTAAGATGAGAGTTGTTGTTTTGGAAGATAGACATCAAAACATTTACATTGATATAAGATTTTTAGTATGAAAAAGATCCTTTGACTTCCCAAATGTAAAGTTGAAACTCAGAAGGTTTTTTTGGTTTAAATCTCAGTTTTTTTTTTTTTTTTTTTTTACATTCTCTAAGTTTCAAAATTTCCTCTCCAAAACGAAACACTGCCATTTTTGTTCTGCAAAACATCATAACCTAAAAGATGCTTTGAAGAGTGTTATATGAAACTTTAGAATGGAAGAATAATTATTGAATTTTTTTTTCATACTACTTAGCAGATTTTATGGAACTTAAATACCTAAATTTATATCTTTAAAACAATTAAATAATTTTAAAATGTGAATCTTTATTAGCGTGTATAAAATTTTGAGTAACACAAAATAAAAAAAATGAAAAAAAAATCATAAAATCATCCTTCATATTAATTGATATTTGAAGTGATATAAAAAGATAAATAATACATCAATTACAGAAAACATTGATATAACATTTATTATTTTATAGTGATTGATGGTTATTGATATGAAAAATCTCTCATCTTTCATATCAATCAAATGACCAACCAATATATATTGTTTTCGTGTATATATTATTTATATTGTTCAAAGATTAATTAATATAAAAAGTATTTAATATATATAAAAATGTCTATGTTATGTTTATATTATTTTTTCTTAAAGTCTATCTTATATAAACGATTTTAAATCAAATTTTTTTAAGTATAGTGTCTGTTTGATATAAAAAAAATAAAAAATATAGATGAGAAAAAAAAAAATAAGCACGTGATCTAAAGATGAGATGAGACTGTTGCACAAAGTGCGAAAGAAAGTGAAGCACAAAAAAGAAACATAATTGCAACTTGGAAAGAGTGAACATACCAAACTTTTCTCAAACTCTCAACTTTTTCATTTTATGATTTCAATCTCATTGGTGAGAGGAGGAACACTCATTTTAATTGAATTTCAATTATGAAATTTTCTCACTTTCCAAAAGTAGGACCTTTCCAACCTAAAATCCCGTCCTGCATCATATAAATTAATAATTATAAAATTTAAATAGGTTTAATTATACTGATAACTAAATAGTAAAATTAAAATTACACCATTTCCAAAAGTACAATTTTTAGTTTAAAAATTTCTTATTTTATGATTGTTGTTGTGTATTAATTTATATTTAAACAAAATATAGTTAATAACCTAATATAGCTCATAATATATATATATATATATATATATATATATATAAACTAAAAATTTGCAATATTATGCTCAAAATTAACTTTTTTTAATTGAACAAAATAAGATGATAATATTGGAATAACTAAAATGTACGTAGAAAAGTTACAAGAACATTACTATAAGAGATTAACTTATTTATAACCCTAAGATTATAAAGTGACAAATAGAAAAAAAATGACAAAATCAACTAAAGAGAAAAATTAGAAAAAGATAATTAATTATAAATAATGATACTAATTATATAAACATATATTAAATATTTAATTGCATCAGTTAATTTAAACGCTTGGACCACTTTGTTGAAATTCTAAAACTGTATTACTATCTGAAAAAAAAGAGAGTAAATTATTAATTTATGAACAAAACTTTATAAAATATCTCATTTATCTTAATGATCATAAGGTTGAAGAACATTGAATAACCTGTCCCTTAATAAAAGTCATCTAAAGTGGAATGCAATGCTCTGAGTGCATGCATATTCTGACAGTGGACAGTCTTTTGTAGTCTTTTCTCGTTCCATTATACATTCTATATACATAGTCAAATCTTGTCTTAAATATCCTTTTGCCTCCATACATTATCAAACTTTCCTTTTGTCTTTAATAATATTTATTTTAATTACTTATTTTAATATCAAAATGACTTTATTTCATTTTTAAAGTATTTCTTAAATATAAACAAAATTAAAAAATTTCTAGAAATATTAATATAAAAAATATTGAAATAAAAATATTTTAAACTAAAAGCATATATATATATATATATATATATATATATATACATATTTAATAATAGTCATTTTACTTATAAACTTTAAAGCTTTTAAAATATTAAATTTATATATAAAAGTATTATTATTATATGTACTTTCTCTAGGTTAAGTTCATGCTTAGGAACCACATGATTGAGTGATTAAACCAACCTCCCTTATGCAACCTGAAACCCTTTCATGGTGGTTTTTTTTTTTTTTTTTTTTTTTTTTTTTTTTTTTTTTTTTTTTTTTTTTTTTTTTTTTTTTTTTTTTTTTTCTTTT
>Ga0209489_110497_pt1 | contig 10377 bp, 3 predicted proteins | sample SiratrowhiteBW_FD_187527 | JGI IMG/M metagenome (GOLD analysis project Ga0209489, IMG submission 187527) | Root nodule microbial communities of legume samples collected from California, USA - Siratro white BW (SPAdes) (version 2) | ecosystem: Host-associated > Plants > Roots > Nodule | place: USA...
CTCACTTCATCCATCGCTTGATGCGAATCATGGTCCATTCTGGCTTCTTCTCTCAACACAATCACACCGAGAATGAGCTAGAAGTCAAGTATGCACTCACTGATACCTCTTTGCTTCTGCTTAAGAGCCATGCGATGAGTGTGACACCTTTCTTGCAGGCCATGCTTGATCCAGTTTTAACAAATCCATGGAATCAGTTTTCTGATTGGTTCAAAAATGGCAACCCTACACCATTTGATACGGCACATGGGAAGCTGTTTTGGGAGTATGCTGGCAGTGATGCCAGATTTAATATGTTATTTAATGATGCCATGGCAAGTGATGCTCAATTAGTGACTAGTGTGGTGATTGAGAAAGGCAAAGGGGTGTTCATGGGATTGGAGTCATTGGTTGATGTTGGGGGAGGTACAGGAACCATGGCAAAGGCCCTTGCCAAATCCTTCCCTGAGTTGGAATGCAGTGTATTTGATCTTCCACATGCTGTCTCTGGCTTGGAAGGAAGTGAGAACCTTAAATATGTCGGAGGGGACATGTTTGAGGCCATTCCTCCAGCTGATGCCATTTTGTTGAAGGTAAAATATCGTTTCAAATCATAGTACAATGTTACATTCCTTTAATATATGGATATTGACATAATATATCCAATCATATACAGTAACAATTCTCCTCATTTTTCTTTTGTCTTCAAATTAATTTTTTATATTTACACTTTTTTTTTTTTTGCCTGATTTCTTTCTTCGGATATAGATTGGTCCAATGATGATCGTGAATCATATTTTGTGCTAATTAATAATATATACAACTAATTAAGTTAATGATAAGTGTGGAGATTCCCCTTGCTCATTTGACTTATAATAAGTGGCCCCTACTAGATATGATTTTTTTGGGAGATTAATAGTATTACATGAGCTGCTAATTCTAAGCAGCTTAATTCCTTTTAGTATTCTTCTGATGGCTGTTACTTTGAATGAGAAAAACAGTGGATATTACATGACTGGAGTGATGAGGAGTGTGTGAAGATATTGAAGAACTGCAAGGAAGCGATATTGAGGAAAGGCAGAGAAGGGAAGGTGATAATCATAGACATGGTGGTGGACGAAGAAATGAAAGATGACGAATCAATGAAAACACAGCTCTTCTTTGATATGTTGATGATGGTGTTGGTCAAAGGAAAAGAGAGAAACAAGAAGGAATGGGTTAAGTTGATTTCCTCATCTGGTTTTAGTAACTATAAGATAACTCCCATTATTGGCTTAAGATCTCTCGTTGAAATCTATCCATAGTGAGTTAATAAGATTGGGCAGCACCATGTGAGGCAATAAATCTTTTGTTTCTTGAATGTTGGGGTGTGTAGCAATAAATGAATGAGTGAGTTTGTTTGTATTTATATTTTAAAATAAAAATTAAGCAAATTTGGATGTTGTACATGTTTCTTTAATATATTTAGAATATTATAATTAGATAAATAAATCAGTAGAATATAAGAGATAATCAATAAAATATCAGAGAATATCAATAAGAATATCAGATAGATAATCAAGGGTATCAGAGAATAGTAGGAGAATATCAGTAAAATATCAGATAATATCAAATGTATTTATTTAGAATAATTTTTATATTTAGTTTCCTAAAATTCTATATTAAGTGAGTTATTGTAAACAAAGAAAAATACATTCAAGAAAAATATTTTTTCATGTTATCATATTCTTTGTTCATTTTTGTTCATAGTTATCATATTCTTGTCTAACTTTTCTTAACCTTCGATATCATTGTAAGATGGTATCAGAGCAGGTGATAGTTCCTGGGAACTCAGAAACTAATATCATTGTTCCATCACCCGTTACAGTTGAAAAACATTAAAAAACCAAAAATGTTATTTTCAGATGATAAAATTGGCAACAACATGAATCAAAACCATAATAACTCCTCAACCATTACTAATGAGCTAACTTTACAAATTGAAAATATGCTTCGTAATGGCCTAGGGATTCAGCAAACACAAGTCAATCTTGATAATTTGTCAATTGATTTCAAATTAAATGGAGACAATTATCCAATGTGGGTAACACTCATGAAAAAAACTATCAGTAGTAGAGAAAAGAAGAGTCATTTGATAGGTATACCTCCGACACCAGAAGAGATAGAACCAGCATATGAAAAATGAGAACAGGCAGACCAAACTGTCTTCATCTAGATAATTCAGAATATTGAGATTAGTTTAATAAACAATGTTTCCCAGTTCCCAACCGTCAAGGCTTTATATGGGAGGGATTGGCTACTATCTATGAAAGCAACATAGATCCGGTGCAAATCTATGATTTGCACCGAAAAGTAAACACATAGAAATAGGGACCGGATACCCTAGAGGATTTTTGGAACAAATAACAAGCTATATGGATGACGATTGACAGAAAGCAACCGAATCCTATGAAATGCTCAAATGATATTGCAACTTTCAACAAAATTCAACAAGAACAAAGACTATATCAACTCCTAATAGGGAAAGATGAAAATTTTGAAGTCATCAAAAGAGATCTTTTGATGCAAGAGAAGACCCCTTTATTAGAGTCCGCCTATGCTGCTATCCGAATGAAGGCCGCCCGACTCCAAATTCTAAAGCCTACCACCAGCAGTGAAGGGAACACATTATTAGGGAAGCTCGAAATCGGCTTAACCGCAAGAAACAGACCACCGGGACAGGGACATGGGTGGAGTTGCTTAGAAACTGCCGGACAACGTCCATCACAGCGAGACAAGGAAGACAAAAGCCACCTTCACTCTACTCATTGCGAAATGAAGAAACAAATCAATGAGACTTGTTTCAAAATTGTGGGTTATCCCGAATGGTGGGAAGATTCTAAATCAAAAAATCACAAGACTGCCACTGCCATTGGCATCCCACAGACCACCAGTAGTAGCGGTGGTGACACCAGAAGAGAGGAAGAAGCAAAATCGAAAGTCGTTCATGGAAGAGCCGCGGTCACTCATGGAAGAAAAAAAAAAGAGAAGGATACCAGCCTAGGAAAATTTGATCAGTAGATTTTTTATTGTGGGGCAACTAACACCATTACCCATGACTCTCATGATTTTAATAGTCTCTTCACATCTGTTAAAACCCATATTGAAACAGCCAATGAAGAATTAGTTGCGGTCCAAGGAGGGGGCTTAATTTTAAAAAAAAAATTAAAATTAGAAGATTGTCTCTATGCTCCTGCACTATCATCAAAATTACTTTCTGTAAGCCAAGTTACAAAGGAGCTTAAGTGTGTGGTTCTCATGTTTTCTATTTTTTACTTTTTACAGGACATTCTTACGAAGGAGATCATTGAGTGTGGTACTGAATGTGGAGGTCTTTACTAGGTTAATGAGATTGCTCACAAGGGACATGTCATGCTTACTCATGGAACGGTTACAAGGCAACTCTGGTTATGATATAGACGCTTGAGACATCCTTCGTTTAGGTACCTTAAAATTTTATTTCCTAGTTTATTTAGTAGTAATACTGAGCCCATCAAATGTAAAACTTGTATACGGGCAAAAAATCATAAAGTTACTTTTCCTTCTAACAACAATAGAGTCAATTCCACGTTTTCATTAGTACACTCTGATGTGTAGGACCCAGCTCCTAATTCCCACAATAATCAATTTCAGTATTTCGTCTTATTTATGGACGATTTCTCTCGCATGACGTGGGTATATTTTCTAAAACACAAATCTGAAGTATCCGATAAGTTCTATGTAATCCAAGTACTTAGATCAGATAATGGTGGAGAATTTGTTAACAAATCAATACAAGAATTTTCAGAGAAAATGACTTAATTCATCAAACTTCTTGTCCAAACACACCCCAACAGAATGGTGTAGCAGAACGGAAAAATCGTAAGCTACTAGAGATGACTCAGGTCATAATTTTTGATGCACAGGTTCCAACACGTTTTTGGCCCGAAGTTGTCACTACCTCGGCCTATCTTTTGAATAGGCTACCCTCCTAAATCCTTAACCACAGAACACCCTTACAGATCCTAGCTGCTCAGACTAATATCCCTCCTGTCCAAATGTTACTACCATGAGTTTTTGAGTTCTTTGTGTTAGTTCATATTCCCAAAGCTAACATAACCAAATTTGATCCATGTGCTGATAAATGTCTCTTCGTTGGATATGCTACACATCAAAAGGGCTATTGATGTTACAACCCAATCACTCACCGTGTATATGTGACTATGGATTGTGATTTTTTAGAATCATAATATTTCTTTAGTAGCCAACTTGATGTTCAGGGGGAGAAAACTAGTGAACCACCAAGTTAGTTAGGTAGCCTTAGTTAAGTAGATTGAGCCAATGAGCATGTCTCTGTCAACGTAGGAGAGACCAACACAACCAATGAGGATCCTTTTGAGAATGTTCAACAAGAGGTAAGTGATATTCACTCTATTGAGTTGTCTCCTGTTATGAATGAAGTCACTAACAATGACAGGTTAACACCAGAACTAGAGCCTTTCACACTTCTGTCAAGAAGAAACATAGGGGTACCACGTGACCGATATTCTCCAGAACATGTTCCCCAAAATTCCAAGTATCCCAGAGAATGAGTGACAAACATTGCAAGAGCTTGTCTTACCTCCCTTCTAGCTAAAGACATTCCCAAAACAATTCATGAAGTCAGTAAGAAGGGCAAATGGCAAGAAGCTATGAAAACAAAGAATTTTCTACATGACAAAACCAAGCACGTTGAAGTGCACAGACACTTCATCAAGGAGAAGATTGAGGATAACAGTATTGAGCTTTCGTTTGTAAGGTCAAAAGACCAGTTGGCAGAAATTCTCACCAAAGATGTTACAGGCAAAGCATTTACCCGTGTCCTCAACAAGCTAAGCATTGGTGATCCCACTGCTCACCTTGATGGGGAGTGTTAAAATATTATAATTAGAAAAATAAATCAGTAGAATATCATAGATAATAAAGGAAATATCAAAGAATATCAATAAGAATATTAGAGAGATAATCAAGGGAGTATCAAAGAAACAAATCAGTAGAATATCATAGATAATCAAGGGAGTATATGAGAATATTAATAGAATATCAAATGTATTTATTTAGAATAATTTCTATATTTATTTTCCTAGAATTCTATAATAAGTGAGCTATTGTAAACAAATACATACAAATTTTTTTTTCCATGTTATCATATTCTTTGTTCATTTTTGTTTATAGTTATTATATCTTTGTCTAACCTTTCCTAACCCTCAATACCATCGTAAGAGTAGATTTTCAAACAAATACATTAAGTTGTTCCCATTTAAATAAATGTATACTTTCTCTTAAGTGACAGTTTAAGCACATATTTGATGTGCTTAAGCAATAAACTGTAAACAACTAATTAAGTTAATTTCAATTTAGATAATATGTTACGAAGTGATATTTATTTACGACATACACTTATTTGAATATAGGATAAAATGTCAACAAGATTTAAATTATAAAATTTCATTACTCTAAAATTAAGATTAATTTACAATGTCAAGTGCAATTTTCTTTTCAAAAAAAAAGTAAAAATATAAACTAAAAACGAAGTTGCAACAACTTAATATTGGTATATTTAGTCTATTTGAGGTGTCAATTTTCTCATAAATTAAAGATTCCACTATAGGTTATTCCAAATATTCTTATGATCGATCATATTATTGTTGTATAATGTAACATTTTTAATTTTAAATAGCTATATTAATTATTTTATTATTAGTATTTTAAAAGTTAGAAAATCCTATTTTTTAGTTTTGGTAATTATGGTAGCATTTGTAAACATTTTAAGAATATGAATAGAATATTTAGATAAATACGATTTAAGGGATTCGATTTTAAAGACTCGGCTTAAGGGATAAGGTTTATGATATTAGAAATATAATTTTTGAGGATTCAGTTTAAGGGATAAGGTACATTATATAAGGGATACAGTTTTGAGAATTCAGATTAAGGGATACAGTTTTGAGGATTTGGTGTTAGGGATATAGTTTTGAGGATTTAGTTTTAGAGATACGGTTTATGATGTTATGATGTTAGGGATATGGTTTTAAGGATTCAATTTGAGGGATACAGTTTTAAGGATTTGGTTTGAAGGATATGGTTTATCATATTAGGAATATAGTTTGGAGGATTCATTTTAAGAGATATGATTTTGTGAACTCGTTACAGAGATACGGTTTTGAGGATTCCATTTTTGGGATACGATTTTTAGGCTTCAGTTTAGTATATTAGGGATACGATCCTCAGAATTTGGTTTTAGGGATACGATTTTGTTGATTCGATTTAAGATACGGTTTTGAGGATTTGGTTTATGACCTCAGAGATACGGTTTTGAGGACTCGGTAGATACAGTTTGAAGATATGCTTCATGATCTTAGAGATATGGTTTTGAGGATACGGTTCATGATCTTAGAAATACAGTTTTGAGGATACGGTTAATGATCTTAGAGATATGGTTTTGATGATACGGTTCATGATCTTAGAGATATGATTTTGAGGATGCGGTTCATGATCTTAGCGATACAGTTTTGAGGATTAAGTTCATGATTTTAGCCATAACGGTTTTGGGGATTCGATTTATGATCTTAGCAATATGTCTTGAGGATTCAGTTTATGATTTTAGAAATACGGTTTTGAAGATTAGGAAAATAATCTTAGCAATGGTTTTGAATATTCGATTTGTATTTAGAAAGAAATGATCTCATAATTCAGTTTGAGTCTCTCAATTCTGTATCACCTCTTGGTTACCACATCAATGAACCTTTCGGCTTTGACACTGTATCACTTCTCGATTGTTGCATCAATGAGTCGTTCGACTTTAACTTGCTTCTTTCGTGTCACTCTCAGATCAGTATCACCTCTCGGTTTCATATCACTCTTGGATCAGTGTCAACTCTCGATTTCGTTGACTCTCGAATCAGTATCACCTCTCGATTCCGTATCCATTCCATTCCAGATAAGCTTAAATGTCAAATCAACATTTAATACTCAGATAAGGTTAGATAAACTTATATCATTTCTCATCATTTCATTTCATTTTAGGGATCAAGCTGATAATATTCTCCTACTCTTAAAATATTCATCTCTCGTCTTTCTTTTTCTGAATGATAACTCTTTGAAAAACTTGTTTTTTTGTTTTGTTTAACATCACTATACTTAAGGTCTTTAACTCCTTTTCCATATGACAAATTGTACCTCAGTTTTAATTTTTAAAGATCTAATGTCATTAAAATTTTTCTCAAGTATTTTTCACTAGACTTATTTCCACTATGGTGGATAGAATGTCGAGACATTTAAGTTTTATATAATAGGTTTTCAATTTAAGAAAAAACAAATTTAGCATTAAAGGGGTTCTCAGGAAAAGGTTCATCAATTGAGTAACTTAAGTATAAAATTTTCTAGTCAAAACCTGACTTCAATATACTTCACAAGTATTTCTTGTAACGAGAAACCCTAAAATACAAACTAAAAGTACTTGAATATTTTTTTCACTGTAATTTTATTTTGGAATACATTTTTGTTTTTTAATATTTTAGAGAATACTTTCTAAATTATGAAAATAAAAAATATGTCTAAAATAATTTCATACTATTAAGAAAAAAAAATTGTTTTTGAGAATATTCTTTTAGAAGACATTTTCAACCAGAACTTCACCAGAAAAGAAAGAGATGATACCGAGAAAGTGAAAATTTAATTTGAAAAAGTAAACTTGATTCCAATTAATATCTATGATACCATAAATATTATCACGAGGTTAAGAGGGTGAAAGCATAAAATAATGTACATCCAGAAAAGCATGGTTGGAAAGGAGAGGAGAGTGTTTTGAAAATAAGAAACAAAAGCACAAAAGAAACAAAAGGAGTGTATAGTAAAAGAAAGGGTTGTATATAGTAGGAAGTTGCCTCTATTGGATTATGAGAAATGATAGACGCTTCTTCCTCCTGAACCTTCATACTAATTACAAAATGAGGAAAAAAATGAACTTTTGGATAATTTAATATACTCCTGTTATTGCCCTCACTCCTTAACATAGGTTAAAAAAAAAAAAAAATATTATTTTATCGGATTGGTCCGATTCCGAATGTATTTTTTTTGTGTTCTTCCTCCACCTTCATAAGTTTGTCTTGCACTCCCACAATTTTTCAAAATTCTAAAAATATCCTTTCTAAATTATATAATTCAGAATATAAAAATTGTATTTGGAATTATACAATTTAAAATACAGCATTTATTTTATTTTGTATTTTGAATTGTAAAATCAAAATATAATTTTTTATTTCAAATATTGTATAATCTGAAATATATTTTTATATTTTGAATTGTATAATTTAAAATATAATTTTTGTATTTCAGATTATATAATCTAAAATATATTTTTCTTTTTTTTGTGTGTTTTGGATTTTTTAATTTGGAATAAATATTTTTTTTATATTTTGAGGCATAATCTTGAACATAATTTTTTTAGTTCAGATTATATAATTGAGAATACAAAAAAGTTTAAGAGGTGTAAAGTTTGTTTAATTTTTTTCATTAAATGTATAATGGTCATTTTTCTTAATTTATGGAGGTGCAGAAAAAATGTGTTTATTCTCTTTTTAGTTGTGACTTTCGGATTAACCAATTTCAGAATGTATTTTTCTTTTCAATAAAGACTTTCTGATTAACCAAATTCGAAATATATATATATATATATATATATATATATATATATATATATATATATATATATATTTCAATAATAATTCCGGATGAACCTAATTCGAAATGTCTTTTTTTTAAGTAATAATTTTTAGATTAGTTGAATCCAGAATGTAACTTTTTCAACAATTACTTCCATATTAACCCAATTTAAAGTGTAATGTAATTTTCCACAAGTAACTTTCGAATTGGTCTAATCCTTTTTTTAACTAACGACTTTCAGATTGGTTCAATCAAAAGTATATATTCTTATTCCAAAATGAACCCCAACCCAATTCGTAAGGCAATCTTTATAAAACAAAACAATATTTCCAAACAGTACAATCTACTGATCTACCTTATTGTACAATTTATAAATCAAAAAATTATAAAATTCAGAAAATCAATGCTTACCTCAACCACTCTACAGCCACTCAACCATTATCATCAACTTGCTCTTGTAGCCAAGTGGAAGTTGGAATGGTGAAAGGACTTAGAAAAAGTTTGTGAGGTATTTAGAATATCTAATTGGTTTGATAAAAAGATTAGATGGAAACTTGGTAAGAGGAGTAGGATCAAATCTTGGAAAGATTGGTGGGTGGGAGATGAGACGCTAAAGAATAAGTTTCGTAGGTTATATGAGGTATCAAATACTAAAGATTTTTTGATTTGTAACCTTATTTTGAGGATTGACAACAGGAGCACATAAGAGTACATTTGGCAAGTACCGTGGAGGAGGGAACTGTTTGATTGGGAGAAAGACTTAGAAAAATAACTTTCAGAAGAGAAATTCATTTGATAGGTGGTGTTGGGTGGATGAGAAAACCGAGACTTACACAATCCAATCTAGCTATTGGACCTTGAAAACGATTCCAGATATACTGAGAAATGATTGTTTGAGCAAGGTTTGGAGTCTTAAAGTGCCTGGAACAGCTAAGGTGTTTGGTTTGAGGGTCTTGATAGATAGAATACCATCTAAAATTCATCTTGAAAAGAGAGGGGTTAGACTTCTGTGTAATCTTTGTCCTTTATGTAACAAGTATGCATAATTTATTTAGCTTATTATGTTATCATGTGAGGTTGCTCAAAGACTATGAGTCAAGTGTGATAAGTTGGCAGGATTGTTTTCGGTGACAAGTAACGATATAGCTAGTCACTTTCTCAGCTTTTATCTTACTGGATTGAGTGCACAAGCTAACCATGTGTGGAGAGGGATGTGGTTAGCACTTACTAAGGCTATTTGGATGCATAGAAACAAGGTCATCTTTGAGGGTGGTCAGGTGGATAAGGTAGAGATTTTTTTACAGGCACAATTGCAAGCTTGGAGTTGGGTAAGATTTGAAGGGATTAGGTTTCAAAAAACATTTGCAGAATGGTGTATGCACCTTGTTGACTGCCTGAGAGAAGTTAAATAATTAAGTCGGTCTTGAGCATTCAAGTTCTCCCTGCATACCATCTCATATTCGTAACTGCTTTCTCATCTTCTATTTTTTTTTTATTTTTAAAAGAAAGTACAGGCCAAAGTTGACATGGAGGATGTTTTATAATTTTTCACTTGTTCTTTATATCGTGCATTTGTGTATGTTTGTGAATGAAATTTTTCTTCTTATAATAAGTTGGAACACTCTTAAAATATTCCTGTTTATATTATTCTTTGTTAAAAAAAAAAAAAAAAAAAAA
>Ga0209489_110498_pt1 | contig 10375 bp, 5 predicted proteins | sample SiratrowhiteBW_FD_187527 | JGI IMG/M metagenome (GOLD analysis project Ga0209489, IMG submission 187527) | Root nodule microbial communities of legume samples collected from California, USA - Siratro white BW (SPAdes) (version 2) | ecosystem: Host-associated > Plants > Roots > Nodule | place: USA...
AAAAAAAAAAAAAAATAAAAAAAAAAAAAAAAAACACAAACCTTATACCATCAGTCTTATAATTAATTCTATCTTGGCAAACATTGCTTATACGATGTCATATTTACTATAATGATAAACTTACTAAGTAACATTGTTTAATTAAAATATCTTTTTATAAATAGTTGTATTGGAGATGAGATAAGTTATTATTCATAAATGCAATTATATCATAAACACATTTCGATTTGTAGTATTGGATTAATTGATTTTGTACTGAATGAATAACATTTCTTAACTAAATAATTTTTACACAAATATTAGCCATATTCTTACAATAGATAAAAGATAAAGACAATAAAGTTTCATTAAAAATATCATCAATACATTCTGAACATAATTTCTAAGCTAAAATATAATTTGTCCCCTCTCTACATTTTAATTTTCAGTTGGGTCTCTCAAATTCAAAATTTTTCACTTTGATATCTTAAAGTTTTTCTATTAGACCAAATTGATTTTTCGTTAACTTTTTGCACTAATTTAGCTACCTTGGTCTAGGTGTCATGTAACAAATTATGAAATATGTCACATTAATAAACTTACGTTATTAATATTGAAAATTTTACGGAAAAAACTAATTTAATATAGCAATATAACTGATTTAAAGTACTAAAATTATATAAAATGTAGAAGCAATATAAGAAGCTCTATTGACAGGTAAGTCACTCCATTTTCTCCCCTTCTGTCGTCCTCAAAATGCTTCCATGCAGGCATGATTTAACTCATTCAGGTTTAGAAGGCCGTTTATGTTGGCAACAAGAGGTGAATTGTGTCTGTTACCTTCAATGAACCATGAATAAGCCCACCTAGAGGAGAGTCTGTGGAAAATGAGTACCACAGATGTCACTGTAGTACAAATTTAGCACACATTCTTCCATCTTTGGAAAAAGATATTAAAAATAAAAAGGTAAGAGACAGGAAATCAAGGTTATTTAGAACAAGGAGTTTATGTAACGACCATATGATCCTACATTGTATGATGAAGCATGCCACCGACCATTTTTTTAGTGAGGTGGTGCCACAATTCCTAGACAGAAGAACATAAACTGTAGGAACTTATAGACACTGGGTATGCAGTCAAATTTACATGAAGTCGAGATATTTATAGTTTCTTCGCCGATTGTATTGAAGAAGGCTTCCATAGGTGCGATCCCAAACACCAATAAAAAGTGATTCTGTGTCAGGGCTAAAAGATACACCAGAGATCTCCCCAAAAAAATCGATCTCCTGCTCCTTCTCAAACCCACTCTTTGCATCAAAGACATGCACAAAGTCAGCTGGCTCAGCCATTGCCATGAATCGCCCATCAGATGTGAACCTTATAGAACGTATAGCTCCAAGGTTGCCCTTAAGAACAGCAACAGACTTTGACAAGTTCCTAACATCCCAAACACGGCATGTTTTGTCTTGGTTACCAGTAGCAAAAATATGGCCATCAGGATGCCATGCAGATGCAAATGAGTAATCCAAGTGTCCAGATAAAGGCTTGACAGTCTACAAAGAACCAAAATTTAAATCATTCATAATTTACCAATACCGTACGTACGGAATTTATAACATAAATCAAAAGAATACACCACCTTTCCAGTTTGAGAATCCACAAGTAATCCTTCTGGGTTGTCTCCAACAATCACAAGCAGTTTCCCATCTGGGCTCAATGAAGTATGCTGCGGACAGAGAGAGAACAAATTCAGATCATTTATTATCTATTAGAAGACTGATATCTTATTTTTCCGACATTGGCAGTATGCACAGTAATGAGCATGCAGAAAGAAAAAATATATATTTAGACATACTCTCAATTCTCTCTCCTTTTTAAGCTTAAAAATTTCCCCATTACTATTCTACTATTCTGTTTGAAGTCTCCTTAATAGTAGAGCTCAAAAGCAAGGTTTATCAAGTTAAAGTTCATTTCGTGTATTCCCCTGAACCCACTCACCCCTTCACATAACCTCCTTTCTCCACCCTATTTTCATCTTTTTCCTACTTCCATTCTCCCCACTCTTTTCTTTCCATTGTTTCAAAACTCCCTATACCCATGAGGCACATAAGTATGGGAAAGGCGATTTGAGTTAAGAGGAATACCAATCCCTCAAAAATCTCTATTAGAAGCTCTTCTAAAGTAAACCCATAATCGAAGTGATTATTTACTACTTAGATAAGTAATGGGTTTTGCATGGGGTGCTGAAAAATTAAATATTAGGATTCTTGTGATTTCCTTAAATTCCTAAGTCCTGTTAATTGGGGAATTTGTGATTATCTTGTGTCTATCAACTATAATGCAGCTGGAGGGATAAGGATAGGAGCAACAATCTCTTTATTGAGAGTTGTAGGTAATATTACCATTGGATATACTAACTATACACTTGTGATGTTGAAAAGTGACGGTAACTAATATCTATGAACTATATATTCCTAGATGAACTATTAAAAAATGTCTATGCCAAGGGCCTAAAGTTATGATGTGTGGTTATGACACTTGATTGTTGGTTTGGAGGTATACATACACACATGTGTATCTATATAGTTTGTATGGTTTGTGAATTAGTATATGGGCTGTCCCGTATAGAAGGGGAACTCTTGGATTTTCAGTAGCTCCCTTTGTTTTTATTTCTGTCTTGGCATAGCTTTATTTTCAGGCTAGCCAGGTTAGGTTAACTATATAGACTATGTAGTTTGTGCGCTGGCCACAGTCCATGGATGGGCTTTTGACATTCCCACCATTAATGGACTGCAGATTGACAGACATACTAAACTACTTTCAATAATAAAAAACAAATCCCATATGGATTGGCTTTTGACACCCCCACCATTAATTGATTGCAGGTTGACAGATATACTAAACTACTTTCAATGATAAAAACAAATCCCACATGGATTTTTACAAAAGATTAAAAACTTGACCACATAAAGACTTACATTTACAGGCCAAGAGAAGGAGAAATGCTTGGAAAGCTGAAATTTTTCCATGTCAAAGTCTCGAACTCCACAGTCATTATTCGAAGCCATGAAATGAACAGCTCCACTGAGATATCAATTAATTGTTAGTATCCTTCGTAAGCAATAATTGCTAGCACCATATAGGGAAAATAAAAGAAAAATAGTAGGGAATCAAGACCTTGGATGCTCATATATCTCAACAGCATTTGTTATTGCATTGTCATCATAAGTAGTTCTTGAACAAAAACTAACCCCTGGTCGATCTATGTACTGCAAGACAAGATGTATCATTTAATCAGTCAAGAATTATCAATTATATGGTATGAATGAACAAAGTTCAAATAATTGAGCATGAATTCATACTATTCAGTTTGGCTTATCAGTAATTGTTCAATTACTCATATCCATTCTAAGGCAAAATAATCTCTATACCATTTAAAAACAATGTAAAAATCTAACAAATATATCCAGTACAAAATTCATAATCTTGTTTGAACATCCAAAGCAAGAAACGAAATATTGAGCACAATAAATCATAGTGACCAAGTATCCTGCATGGTGTCTATCAATAGTACATCCAATAAATAATGACAAATACTAAACATATAGGGAACAAAAAGGACAAGTACAATCCTCATAATAATAGAAGTACCTTGCAAATAAGTTCTCCTTGAAAACCCCCAGCAATCAACAAATTACCCCGCACAGCCAGTGTACTAATCTGTGTCTGAGTAAATCCTTCCAAAAGGCTTCCAGGATGTTTCTATTACCAACAGGCACAAAAAGGCTTAGTTTCATTTCTAGATTCTAAGTGATCCTTTTGATAACAAAGGAGTGCAAAAATGATTACCTCACATGGAGCTACATGCCCTGATACATTCAGGATTTCTGATTTCTTGGAACTCAAAGAAGACCAGTGTATAATTGAGTAACCCGAAACAAGATACACATCATGCTTAGATGTTGACCACACCAAGTTCCTCAACTGCAAATGCCAGATTGGAGGTATCACATTAACATTAGTTAACTCATTGAAGAAGGCACGCTTAATTTCTAGAAGGTAATAGTAGTCTAACTTAATTCATCACATCATCTGAAATTATTCAACATAAATCATTACTGTATAAACTCACTTGGAAATGAAGTATTGTTGATTTCACAGATCTAGTGTTTTGCCAGAAATCATAATACTTTCCTCCTCTATATACTTGTGAGCATTCCTGTAGGCAAGAGATGGAATAGATGAGAAAAAGATAAAAATCCCCTAAAAAACATTACTCAAATGCCACAGAACTCGATAAAAATACAGTATACCTTTTCTGACAGTTCCCCTGATTGCGGTATATTTTCATAATTCTTATACTGCTCTAGTCTAGTTTGTCTATACTTCTCACGACTAATGCTCAGTCTATCCCAAGGGATACCTTGGATATCCTTTCCTTTCCTAGCTTCTGCAGCAGTGGTGTCTGTCATTCGATTTTCCTGCAACAAAGAAGAAAGAACCCACATCCCAACAAGGGCAATCAGAAAGGAAAGATCATGTCAGAGCCATTTCATAATATTTTACTCATGTAATTGTAAATTAAACGCACAATACAAAACCACAAGACATGAAAAATTCACTTATGAGGAGAAACCAACCATTGAGTCATATTCATAATCGTCATCAGATTCGGACTCCGAATCGCCAAACACTCTGCCCCGAAAATATACATCATCTTCTGCTTCCGCCATTTCATTATCGTCAGCGACATACTCCATTTCATCCCCCTGTTGTTCAGCCATGATTCCCTATGGTATTGATTCCTGCTAAACAAAGGGTGTGAGGTAAAAAACGGAAAACACGTCAATTTCACCTCGTACGAAAATAAACAAACAAACACACACCCAATGTCACAGGACCCTGAACTAAACTTTCAATTCCATTTTCAAATAAAAAGATTATACTCCTCGGTCTCAGAACAGGAATAACAAGCAAGCAGTAACCTAACCCTAAAAACTTGAAACTGAACACAAAAAAACATTTAAATTCTAAAGCTAACCGACAAAGGTGTTGTCGAGAAGTGAAAAATCATGGGCGTAACAATGCATGAATTTGGAGAATTCAGAGACGCGGTTAATGCATAAGGTGCAAAGGTTTGAGAAGAGAAATTGAGGAGAGAAGGCTCCAAAATAAAAGAAACCTTAATCGAAAAATAAAAGAGGAAGAAACGGCAGAGAGAGAGGTGAAGGTGGAATTGGGAAACAGAAAGGAAGCTAAAGAGAGAAACCTTAGTGTTGGTGAATGGAAGAAGAAAGAAAAAAAAGGAGAGAAGAGAAGAGAAGAAAAAGAGAAGACCTTGAATTGAAAAGAAGAATTGAGACAGAGAGAGAGAGGATCTGATCTGCGTTCACAATTGAAGCACTTTCCTCGGATATATAGGACACATCCCAAACTGCCACTGCGTCTTTCCCTGCTTCTTTTTTTTTCTATGTTCATAGTCCATTACTGGTTTTTTAATTAATCTTTTAAAATTAACTGTCACTGCTTGTATACCTGTATCCGTTTTTTTATATTTTATTTTTTAAATTTATTGATGTGTTTGGATTAAATTATGGAATTGAAAAAAAGAAAAATGAACAATCAAGAACAAAAAAAATGGAAAGTGAAGTTAAGAAAAAATAATAAAAAATAAAAGAACTCTTTGTATTAATATTTTAATTGGAAATGTTTAAGGAATACATTGTATTCAATTATTTTAATAATTATATAATTTAATACTTATTATAGGAGAAATATCACTTCTGCAGATGAGTATTGTTTTATTACAGTGAAAAAAAAAAATACTATATGGTGTAAGAACTTAATTAACTATTTAAAAGAAAAAAAAATGTGTTAAGTAAGATGAATTGTCAATATTTTAATATTTAAGTGAAAATTTGATAATTGTGAAAGTGATTTGGTTATAGTATCTTAATTACTAGGTTAGGATTGTGTTTTGTTTAAAATATATAAATATTTGAAATTAAGTGAGAATGATATTTGAATTTTTTATAGATGAATATTAGAAGTGTTTTGAATTCAATACTATAATTGATATATTGATATAGTAAATATATTGTTGCAGTTAAATTATTAAATTGTGAAGATTCTTAACTTGAGTTTTAATTATATTATAGTTAATTGTTTATAATTATCATGGATTGATTTATGAGTTTAATGAAAGTGAAAGATATATTTGGACAAATTATAGTTATATGAGTTATTTTGAGTTTGTTTAAAAGTTGTAAATTGTTATATTGATGTTAAGTATAATTTTAAAAATAAGTTTAGTGTTGTTATATAAAGTTAATTTTTTGATATTTTCGCGTAAGGAACAGATTCTTTACATAAGCGATAATATAACAGGAAATCAATATTTACTCTCAGTTCTATTATCACTTGAAAAAAAATAGAGATTCAACTTCATTGTTTTGACTCTATTTTTAAATCAAACAAAATTATAACATAATTTTAACCTTTTTATTAACTATATTTTTGTTCGTACAAATGAAATATTGTTTGAGCTATTTTTTTTTTTGTTTATATTTTTTAGATTGTTTGAATGTGGACTAAGTATGAATACAGATATAATATTAATTTATATATTTGATATGCTCTGTATTTTTGTTTAAGTAAATTATCTTATATGAGAAAAGTTTGAAATGTATTGAATTGTATGAATATGAGATTACAAATATGAGATAATTTGTGAATTATGTTTGTATATTGAGTAAAGTCACATATTGTAAAAATATTTCTTATTTTACTAATATTCTAGATTATTTAGGCGAAGATACCAGTTGATGATAAACTAATAAATAAGTTATTACGTACTTTCTAACATATGTAGATATTTAGTTTGGGTTATAAAGATTTTATCCCAATTCATTATTTTTATATTCACTCTTAGATAACAAAACATACTTAATACACGTATACGTATGTTAGTTAATATTTTATTTATTAAATATCCTTTTTATACATATCTCTTTGTGATTTGTATTTGTGGGCATGTTTTTATTAATGATATATTTTTTGTATTGAAATTATTTATGAATTTGTCAATTACAATATTTTTCCTTTTTACACATTTCTATTGTGACATGAACATTTATTTTAATAATTTACCTTAACACCTGTTATTTACGTGTTAATATGTTGTAACTATGATATATTTTATACACATTTGTATTATGACTAATACTTATTTAAATACTTTATCTTAACACTTGTTATTTACGTGTTAATATATTGTAACTATAATATATTATACAAGTCGATGCAGATACAAAATTTGGAACTAATTTAAAAAGGAAATAAAATATTTTATATTACATATATATGTTATATATATATATATATATATATATATATATATATATATATATATATATTAAAACACTTAATAACGTGTATATTATTAGGTTATATTATATGATTTATGTTTATAAGAGTGTTACAATTCCTTTTATATAATGGTATAAATAATAATACAAATTAGTGTAAACATGTAATTTATTTTTTCATAATAATTACAAATAAAGGATATAATTATAAAATCAATTATTAAAATAAATATTACCAATAATATTTATAAATTTTTAATTTTTAATGTTATAATTACATAATATACAAGATAGTTTTATTTATAATACATAATTTTCAAATAATAAAATAAATTATGTAAAGGTAACAGCCAGTCGTGTTAAACAGAACCGTTGTAAGGAAGAATGTTTCTAATTAATAGATATAGATTTAAGAATATCTCATTTAACGCTTCCATTATATGTAGTAATTTTTTTAATGGCTTATAATTGATATTTAATCAATTTAATATTTAAAATATTGGGTAAGTATAAAAACATTTTCATATTACTTCGTAAAACAATTAATTTCTTACCTATATGTAGAATTTTATAAGAGCAGTAAAAGTTAACAATTAGACAAAAGGGAAGAAAGAAATTTAACATTTTTGTACTTAATTTTAAGTGTACAATTTATATGTATTAGGTTAGAATGCATTCAAATTTTATTATTTTTAAATACGTTTTGTTACTAAAACCTTTTATAAATAACAATTAAAAGGTCAACTAAAGCTACGTATTTAAAATATCAACTATATTTTTAGAAATAACATTTCAATATTTATATATAAATCTGTACAATTAATTAATATATTTAATAAATAAATGCATTAAATAAGTGAATAAAACATCTAACGGCATCTTTAAAACTATATATGTATTCAATTGAAAATATTTAATAAATACTTTGTATTTTATGAATTTCATGAAGACATCATTCAATACTTACAAATATTTAATGATTTTACTTATATTTAATGAAATATGTTACATTGAATATTATACTTTATATACCATTTAATTTTATGGCTACCGTTACTTTTAATCTTTCATATTTTGTATACGTTAAATTCTAAAAGTCTACAAACGGTATTTTGACTTTTTTATTTTTTTGAAAAAAAAACATTTATTTTAGTTATTTATGACTAAACATTAAATATGTTAAGATAATTAGTTGACGTACATGTAACATTTTATGTTTTAAAATTATTTATCATACTTTACATTTTAAAAATATTCTTTTGTTTTAATTTTGAACTAAATCGTTAAATATGCAAAAGATTAAACAAAGTACATTACTTCATATAAAAATATTTATAATTTGTTAGCCACGTAGAGCTTTATAAGAACATGAAGGGGTAAGAAATAAAAAGAAAAAGAAAAAAAAAAAAGGACAATGTTGCAATATTTAAGCAGTTAAACAAGAAAATAAAGAGGTACGTTTTGATGAACAATCTACTAAACAGAAAGAAAGACAGCTGGCTATTCCTGCTCTTCTCTTCTTTCTTACATTCATCTCTCATCTTTCTCACTTCCCATCTTCTTCCATTCAAATTCAATTCTCCTTCTCACAAACCACAAAACCAACATCAAGAACCATCTTCTTTTTCAATCCACCCTTTTCATTATTTCATCTTCTTCTTATTTTTCTTCTTCTGACAAGCATTTGCTTTTGGGTGGTAAGTCCTAACTCCCACTCCCACTTTTTCATTCCGGTAAAGTTCTTTGCTTTTCACCCATTCTTTGCAGCTTCTCTGTTTCTTTTTGCTGAGAAAGTAACAGGGAACTGCATCCATAGGCTTCAACGTGGTAAATTGGATGTGGGATCTCATCTGACTTGGAATTCGTGCCTGTTATCTTGCCCCACATTTCTTCTTTACGAACTTTGGCCATTTTAAAACCTTTTTCTTGTTTCACATTTGGGACCCTTATGTTGAATTGACGTGTACCCAGTCATCCAAGTTTGAATTTTTTTTGACATTGGATAGATAAAGTTTTTTCCTTGCAATCATGGTACAACTCCAAGGGGGTTAAACTAAACTTTTTTTTTTCTGGGGAGGGGTGTGGATGAAAATTTCTGGTTACCGTACCTTTTTTCTGGTTTTAGGATATGCATTACTTTTCAGGGCATTTGGATCTGGAAGAGCCTTTTGAGCCTGAAGATTCTTTTCTCTCTTTCACTCTCTCTCTCTCTCTCTCTTCAATTCATATAATTACTTGGGACCTGCTTCTTTGTAAATTTTTGAATTTTTTTACTTGGGTTTCTTGCTTCTTCTTTTTTGGTTGTTATTTAAATGCAAATACCAGTCTAAGTTGGCGTCGTTTTTCTCAGGAATTGGGCACTGGCAGCTTAGCTTGTGTGTCTGGCATTGACATTGATGAGTAAAAATTATTTGTGAGATTTGAGATCTTTGAGTTGCGAAGATGGTGTGGCCAATTGCCTTTGAGTTTCTTAGTGAGGTCAACTTGTAAGGTCATGAGGTGGAGTTGCAGTGAGCTACATGTAGGAACAAGATGATTGAGCAATTCATCAATTTCGTTATTCGGCCTCCCAGGTATTAATTTTTCCTTCTCTAGTTGGTGGCATGGCACTATTCAAGTAAGCAGGTACCGTTATGATGCCTACAGGAAAGGGAATGTTAACTGTGTTATATTCATTAGGGCTCTTGCTCTTCACAAGAGGGTTGCTGTTTTGTTCCCCACCCTAGTAATTACGTGTGTCCTGTACTTTTTTGTTTTTGTTCTCATGTTTATCTCTTGCCTTCAATTTCCATACCTGTTTTTGCTAATATAGAATCGTATTAAATTTTCAAGGCCATGTCATCTTAGTTGTTGAGAATTAAGGGGGAAAGTACTTGATATGCATCAAAATCGTTTTTACATTTTTAATATGTTGGTTCTTTCCTTAATAAGTTGTTGTTTGAACAAGTAGTTTTTTTTTTTTTTTTTTTTTTTTTTTTTTTTTTTTTTTTTTTTTTTTTTTTTTTTTTTTTTTTTTTTTTTTTTTTTT
>Ga0209489_110500_pt1 | contig 10375 bp, 5 predicted proteins | sample SiratrowhiteBW_FD_187527 | JGI IMG/M metagenome (GOLD analysis project Ga0209489, IMG submission 187527) | Root nodule microbial communities of legume samples collected from California, USA - Siratro white BW (SPAdes) (version 2) | ecosystem: Host-associated > Plants > Roots > Nodule | place: USA...
TATTAAGCTCGTATAGCTTTTATATAACTAACATTATATTTGTTTTGTGAATCATAACAATTAAATTTTGAATATTAAAATATGTTAATTTTGATTATCTCTTTACGTACAATTTTTTACATACAATCTTAAATTATCTCTCTCTAATTACAGATATCACAATATATAACTTTCAAACGAAACTTATTTAATCTACATGGTTTATTAACTTAATAAAAAAGTAATATAATAATAATAAGTCATTATAGTCTTTAAATATTTTGTTTATATTTATACAATTCAAATAGACAGAAAAGAGCATTTTACACCTGATGGTGGGATTGATTCCATTTTGAATTTTTGAATTTCAGGTATTATAAGTTCTAATAATATGTAACAAAAATGCAACGACTTTTTTTCCCAACAATTATTAAATAAGTTCTGAGCAAACCGCTATTTACACCAATAACATGCAACCACTTCCTCCACCAATAATACTTAACCGCCTGTATGGCCAATAATATAAAATATTAGATAAATTCTGACTTCTGAGCAAACCGCTATTTGCACTAATAACATGCAACCGCTTCCTGCACCAATAATACTTAACCGCCTGAATGGCCAATAATATGCAACTGCCTCTATAAACCAATAACAAATAAATAATATGCAACCCCCTCTATAAACCAATAACCAATAATATGTAACGACTCTTTGTACCAATAATTATTAAATAAGTTTTGGTCTAATTTTATGATACAAATCTTTTTATTAAGTTTTGATTAGGATTTAGAGTTTAAATCAATTATCTATATAATTTATATTTTATATGATTTAATTTATATATAAAAAGTAATTAAGTATAGTGAAATTATATTATAACAAAAATTTTATTTATAAAATATTTAAAATACTTATAATTTAATTTTATTCATAAACTGAATAATTTTTTGCAATGTTTCATTGATTTTATATTTTAATCTAAAATAACTTTTTTTTAATTTAGAAGAAATTTCAATGCTATAATAATTAGACTAATCAAGTAATATAAATTATGATGCACGTACAAAAGTAAAAAGTAATTTAAATGTTCTCAAGTTTAAAATTAATTAATCAAAATTTGTGCATATTAATAGTTATTACATAAAATACGCATAACCTAAAGTATGAAGTTAGATAAATAAAAAAATTATTTAATTTATAATGTGAAAATCTGTGAAAATCATTCCCACTATTTATTCCCTCTTCTATAAATACCTGACTACAACCACCATAAGAATGACTATAGAGTTTTTTTTTAACAATATGACTTCTTTTAAATGCAGGGCAAGGTCGTGCTGGAAGCAAGAGTAATTATTATTATTGATGTCTTTGTTGCCGCTTAAATCTTTACCGCCGCTTCTGCATAAGACGATAAAGAGGAAGAATGTTTACTAAAGGCTATGCCATTCTTTTTTTTTCTCGTGTTGTGGAGGAGTGGCGATAAGAATTTGAGTAACAACAAGAGTCTTTTTTTTTTCGTATTGTAGCAACAATAAGAATCCTGTAGTTATTATTTTTGTTGTGGTTTTAGTTTTGTTTTATATGGGTTTTTTTAATTCATAACTTTATTGTAAACTAAATAGTTACAGTGAAAGTTGGAGTAACAGAGTAGAATGGAGGCAATGTGTGTTCACTTCATCTTGATGGCATTGCTGGTTAATCACATCCAGATGCACAATCAATTGTCTTTCTGGTGGTTGCGTCCACAACGAAGACCATAGAAAATGGGTTTTCTATATGGAAGGTACAACAATGAACAAGGGAAGGTATAAGTCTCTTGTTGAATCCTATTCATATTTTATTTACTCTGTATGCGGGTTGTACTCATAATTTTTTTATTGTGATTGTGGTTTTGTTTGATGTTATTTTAGTTTGTGTATTTTCAAAAGAGAGAAATAAGTAAAGAGAATGATTTTCAATTCAATAAAATATTATTAAATCATAGTTTATTTCTTAATTTACCTCCTTCTAAAATTATAATATCTTTAAAATTAAAAAGTTTAATAGCAACACAATCTCTTTTTAATAAAAAAAATAACACGATTTACTCATTTTATAAATTAAAAAATTAACAACCATTATAAGAAATCTCGTGTAGAAAACTCACCCGGTCAACCGGTTCTGACGTCAGTAGCTTCTGGCAGATTTTCTTGCTATCAAAAATAGATATAGTTAAATATGAAAATAAATCAAACTCACAATTCCATAAGTAAGAAAAACAAGTAGGAAAAATAAAATATTATTATATATTAGCTTACCTCCATTTAATTACTATAATACTTATAATACTGTTCATAGTCTTATTGAAAACAAAAAAGTTGTACAACAACACAATCTTTTTTTCACTCTAAAAAATGGTACTACATAAAGAACTTACTCATTCTACTAATTAAATATTTTTATCTATAATTATACTATTATAAAAATTCTTGACAGATTTTACATCTAATTTACATGTGACTTGCTATTAAAAATAAAAATGTATATAATTAAATAAAAAAATTAACTCAAACTTACAATTTCATAAGTATAAAATAAGAAAATATTTCAAGATGCATTTCAACATCAAGAAGAAGAGAAAGAAAAAGGTGAGAGTGACTCTGAGAATGACAAATAAAAGAAGTTTGGAGAATGAAAAAAAATATTTTATATTCTAATTTGTATATAATATATTAGATGTATTTTCTGATAAGAAAACCGTATTTATTAAAAATATTTTAAAATGTATATATAAAAAAGGTTGGAAATAATGACAATCTTGAAATATTTTGATCTAAATAGATTGTTAGAAAAAAATTATATAAATCAAATATGTAACTCTATAACTAATTTAAGTGATGACTAATAATTATTTATATTCAAATAGTATAAATATTGACTAAAACTTTGCATAATTTTGTACTAATTTATTATTTATATATGAATTTGAAAACTTTTAATGTTTTCTAAATATGTATAATTTTCTTGTGATTAAAAAAACTTCAAAACCGATAACATTATTGTATAATTAAAACTTTGTACATAATTGATTTTAATTGAAATAAATTTTGTTTTATCAAAAGCCAATATTACCAAACACTTTTTAATCTTTTCATCTTTTTATTACTTTTATATTTTCAATATTATTTAATAATGTAATAAATTTTTACTTAAAAATAATTAATTAATTTAGTAATGATCAATAAATAAATTTGATTTTGTAACAATGAGGACGTCTATATAGAGTGCAAGGCGATGCCAATGCAGTGAGAGAAGTTTGCTTACAAAAGAGAGAAATGAGAGATATTTTTGAAAGTTGAACTGAGAGAACTGAGAGAAGTTTGCTTACAAAAGAGAGAAATAAGTACTGGAAATAAAATATTATTATATTATTGTCTACGGACTTAGTTTGACTTAGCCTCTCTTTTCTTTTATAACTTTCTCTCTTTGAATTAGGTTAAGGTACATCTTTATTTTCTCTTCTTTAGATTGAACCTAATTTTCAATAAAAAAAATTTTCACAATAAAACACATTAAATAACAAAATCAATAATAAAAAAATAAAATCAAATCTAAATTGAATTAATAGCAAAATTAACCTAATTACTAACAGAATTAATTTCTAACAACTAACAGAATCAATCACAAAATCTGCATAAAATGAACTAAAAATCAACACTTATCAGTTAATAACATTGTTGGTCAACCATTCTTTAAATTATGTCTGCACCAATCTTTTTATTAAGTTATAGTATAATTTATAGCTAATAACATTGTTGGTCAACCATTCTTTAAATTATGTCTGCACCAATCTTTTTATTAAGTTATAATATAATTTATATATAATTTCTATTTCATATTATTTTAATATTATATAAAATTAAAATAATTAAATACGTTATTTACTTTATATAAAATATTTATACTTTCATTTTATTTAAAAATGAATAATTACTGTTTTTTTAATCTACATTAGTTTTTTCTTTTATTATTAGGTTTTTTTTTTTACTTTTTCTATTATATTTTATTTATATTTTTTAAATTGAATTTTTTAATTATAAATAAATTAGAACTTTAAATATTACAAGAATAAAATAGGAAAAAATTAATTTATATATATATACATACATATATATATATATATATATATATATATATATATATATATATATATATATATATATATATTCTAATCCAGAACAGTTTCACTATTTTAAAATTTAAAAAACTTAACCATTTACTTAGTAACAATACATATTAATTAGATTAATCAAATAATAAATTGTACACCTATAAAAATAGAAAAAAATCATTGAAATATTTCAAAGTTTAAAATTTATTAAAATTTATATGTATATAATAATAGTTACTATAATATATTTTCTTAAACTTTTTATAGAGAAAATAAATAAAAAATATTTCATTTAATTTATCATGTAACCTTAACAATTGAATTTGTATAATCCACAGTGAAATCTCTATAGAAGGTTCTCAATTTACTCATACTAGAGTTTTAAGGGTTTGACACCTATATCTAAAAACATGCACACACGCACACACATATCCGCAGTATCCAAGGCTGTGCAGCAACAACAGAATATGAACTCTTTAATACATCAATATCTGCATTAACCACATCTTCCTAATAATAATAATAATAATAGAAATTTTTATTTTTTGATATAATAGTTATAAATTTTGTCTGGAAGATGAATTGAGTTTTTATTTTTGATTATACGATTTTTCTTTTTTTTTTTTTTAACCAAGTCATATATGTATAATGCATAACTTTTATTTTTACTTTATTTTATTTTTAAGTAGTTGTGTGATTTTTTTTAATTTAATTTTTAGTGAAAATAAATAATAAACAAGATGCCAAGGCTAAAATAATATTTTTGAAAGTTGTTGAAAAGTTTTTCATAAGTTGGTTTCCATTGTGATCTTCATGAGTTCAAATTTTTTTCTTTTCATCTAAATGTTAGACATTTGCAGTTTCATCTAAATGTTAGACATTTGCAGTGGACTGGATTATGTGCTTAACACCAATCTTAATTAAGTAACTTGATCCTACCATTCAGTACCACAAGAAACGTGATTATTTTATTTATTACTCATTTTCAAACTTGAAAAAAAGGGAAAATTGTACTTTTAATGCACAATTTTTAAAAAATATTAAAAATAAAAGTCATACATTATATATATATATATATATATATATATATATATATAGTTTATTTAGAAATAAAAAAAGTACGACTTGAAGCATGTTTTTTAATTATATCTTGTCTATTTTTTTTAATTTTAAAAGTACATCAATTTTAGTCAAATTAAAGTTTTTTTTTTTAAACTGGTGGTAGTATTTTTTTAAAGTAAATATTTTTTAGAAAATAATTAGAAAGACTAATTTTATGTTAAAATTATGGAACAGATAATTTGACTTTTTAAAAGAAATATACTTAATTGAAAAGTATTTAATTAGGATAAATTATTTTTGTTTTAAGTTGAACATATGAAAACACTGATAATGCATTAATAATTTTTGTTATTATGATTCAAATAATTAAGTAACATTAAGTAAATTTTTGTGTAAAAAGCCCAAACATCCATTCTTATGCACCAATCTTAGGTACATGTGCCCAATATTTTTGAACATATAAAATCCTAATTTAGCATAAACTGAAGTTATTATATATTTTACTGAGTATCACGTACAATCTTAGATTGTCTCTTTAATTATAGATATCATATACAGATATCATATACAGATATCATATATCACGTTGAAACGAAAATTATTTAGTCTACATGGTTTATTAACTCAATAAAAAAATAATATAACAATAATCTGCCATTATAGTTTCTAAATATTTTGTTTAATCAGTCATTATAGTCTTTAAATAATTTGTTTATTAGTCTTTAAATAATTTGTTTATAAGTCTAAGTAGATAGAAAAGAACACGTTATTGATTCTATTTTGAATTTGAATTTTTCTAAGCAATAATAATATGCAACCGTTGTGCCAATAATATGGAACAGTTTTACTTAACCGCCTTCTAAACCAATAACAGTTTTGAGCCTCCATTAATAAATACATTGATAAGATTATAAATTAAGCAAACTCAACTTCTGCAAGAAAGTACAATCTTAATATTTATATCAAATACGTTTTGAGAAGAGATGAGTTGAAAAAGATTATTATAGTGATTATAAAGAAAGAAGTTAAGAAACAACTTAGCACATACTAACATTTGATTGAGTTAAAAACCATTTTCATTACTTGTTTTTTCTCTCTTATAAATACAAACCAAACTAAAACAAAACAACACACTTTGAATCTGTTGGTGGCATTATGGTGCATGGAAGTTAGATTGAGAGATTGGAAAGTACTCACTTTGAATCTATTGGTGGCATTATGGTCAATCAGATCTAGGTGCACAATGTTAGAATATTATTATTATGAAAATAAATCAGATCAGTAGAATATTATAGATAATCAAGAGAATATGAAAGAATATCGGTAAGAATATTAGAGAGATAATCAAGGAAATATCAAAGAAACAAATCAGTAGAACATCAAAGATAATCAAGGGAATATCAGAGAATACCAGTAGAATATCAAATGTATTCATTTAGAATAATTTTCATATTTAGTTTCCTAGAATTTTATATTAAGTGAGCTATTGTAAACAAAGAGATACACATTCCATAAAAAAAACCGTCTTCCATGTTATCATATTTTTTGTTCTTTTTTGTTCATAGTTATCATATCCTTGTCCAACCTTTCTTAACCCTTGATACCATCGCAAGATGGTATCAAAGCGGTGTTAGATCCTAGAAACTTAAAAATCAACATCATTGTTCCATTACCCCTCACAGTCGAAAAACACCAAAAAACCAAAATTGTCATTTTCAGATGATGAATTTGGCAACAACATGAATCAAAACCAGAATAACTCTTCAACCATTACTGATGAAATAACTTTACAAATTACAAATATGCTTCGTAACAGCAAACACAATCCAATCTTGACAATTTGTCAATTGGTTTCAAATTAAATGGAGACAATTATCCATTGTGGGCAACACTCATGAAGAAAGCTATCGGTGGTAGAGGAAAGAAGAGTCATTTGACAGGTATACCTTTGGCACCAGAAGAGATAGAACCAACATATGAAAAATAGGAACACGCAGACCAAACTGTCTTCACCTGGATAATTCAGAATATTGAGATTATTTTGATAAACAATGTTTCCTAGTTCCCAACCGCCAAGGCTTTATGGGAGGGATTGGCTACTACCTATGGAAGCGGCACAGACCCGATACAAATCTATGATTTACACTGAAAAGCAAACACACAGAAACAGGGAAAGGATACCTTAGAGGATTTTTTGAACAAATTACAAGCTATATGGATGGCGATTGACAGAAAGAAACCGAATCCTATGAAATGCTCAGATGATATTGCAACCTTCAACAAAATTAAACAAGAACATAAACTATATCAGTTCCTAACAGGGATAGATGAAAAATTTGAAGTAATCAGAAGAGATCTTTTGATGCAAGAGAAGACCCCTTTAGTAGAGTCCGCCTATGTTGTTATCCGAAGGGAGGCGGCCCGACACCAAATTCTAAAGCCTATTGCCAGTAGCGAAGAAAACACATCATTAAGGGAGGTCAAAATCGACTTAACTGCAAGAAATAGACCACCGGAACAGGTACGGGGATGGATTCGCCCAAAAACTGTCGGACGACGTCCATCACAACGAGACAAGGAAGACAAAAAGCCACCTCCACTGTACTCATTGCGGAATGAAAAAACACACCAAGGAGACTTGCTTCAAAATCGTGGGTTATCCCGAATGGTGAGAAGATTTTAAACAAAAAAATCACAAGGCTGCCACCATCGTGGGCATCCCGCAAACCACTAGTAACTATAATGGTGACACCAGAAGAGAGGAAGAAGCAAAACCGCAAGTCGTTCATGGAAGAGTCGCAGTCACTCATGGAGGTAAAAGAAGAAAGGAGGATACCAGCCCAGGAAAATCTGATTAGTGGATTTTTGACTGTGGGGCAACTGACACCATGACCCATGATCCTCATGATTTTAACAATCTCTCCACACTTGTTAAAACTCATATTGAGATAGCCAAGTTACAAAGGAGTTGAATTGTGTGGTTCTCATGTTTCCTACTTTTTGCCTTTTACAGGACATTCTTACGAAGGAGATCATTGGGCGTGGTAGTGAACGTGGAGGTCTTTACTACGTTGATGAGGTTGCTCACAAGGGGCATGCCATGCTTGCTCATGGAACGGTTACAAGGCAACTCTGGTTATGACATAGACGTTTGGGTCATCCTTCATTTGGGTACCTTAAGATTTTATTTCCTAGTTTATTTACTAGTACATTCTGATGTGTGGGGTCCAACTCCTAATCCCATAATAATCAGTTTCAGTATTTTTTGTTATTTGTGGACGATTTCTCTCACATGACGTGGGTATATTTTCTTAAACACAAATCTAAAGTACCTGATAAGTTCTATGCATTCTATCAAATGATTCACAATCAGTTTGGCAAGAAAATCCAAGTACTTAGATCAGATAATGGTGGACAATTTGTTAACAAGTCAATGCAAGAGTTTTTAACAGAAAATGGTTTAATTCATCAAACTTCCTGTCCAAACACACCCCAACATAATGGTGTAGCAGAACGGAAAAATCGTAAGCTACTAGAGATGACTCGGGCCATGATTTTTGATGCACAGGTTCCAACACAGTTTTGGTCCGAAGCTGTTGCTACCTCGGCCTATCTTTTGAACAGGTTACCCTCCTAGACCCTTAACCACAGAACATCCCTACAGATCCTAGCTACTCAAACTAATATCCCTCCTGTCCAAATATTACCACCTCGATTTTTTGGGTGCTCTGTGTTCGTTCGTATTCCCAAAGCTAACAGAACCAAATTTGATCCATGTGTTGAGAAATGAGTCTTTGTTGGATATGCTACACATCAAAAGGGTATCGATGTTACAACCCAATCACTCACCGTGTATATGTGACTATGGATTGTGATTTTTTAGAATCAAAATATTTTTTTAGTAGCCAACTTGATGTTCATGGGGAGAAAACTAGTGAACCACCAAGTTGGTTAAGTAACCTTAGTTGCCAAGAAATTGTTCCAAACGAGCAAGTAGATGGAGCCAACGAGCATGTCTCTGTCAACATAGGAGGGACCAACACAACCAATGAGGATCCTTCTGAAAATGTCCAACAAGAGGTAAGTGATCTTCACTTTACTGAGTTGTCTCTTATTATGAATGAAGTCACTAACAGCGACAAGTTAGCACCAGAACCAGAGCCTTTCACACTTCCGCCAAGAAGAAACAGAGGGGTACCACCTGATCGATATTCTCCAGAATATGTTTCTTGGAATTCCAGGTACCCTATGAAGATAACTAGAGAAGGAATGACAGACATTGCAAGAGCTTTTCTTATTCCCAAAACAGTTCATGAAGCTAGTAAAAAGGGCGAATGACAAGAAGCTATGAAAATAAAGAATCATGTACAACATGATAAAACCAAGCACGTTGAAGTGGACAGACACTCCAACAAGGAGAAGATTGAGGATAACAGTATTGAGCTTCCGTTTGTAAAGTCAGAAGACCAGTTGGTAGACATTTTCACCAAAGTTGTTACAGGCAAAACATTTACCCGTGTCCTCAGCAAACTAAGTATTGGTGATCCCACTGCTCACCTTGAGGGGGAGTGTTAGAATATTATTATGATGGAAACAAATCATATCAGTATAATATTAGAGATAATCAAGAGAATATCAGAGAATATCGGTAAGAATATCATAGAGATAATCAAGGAAATATCAAAGAAACAAATCAATAGAACATAAAAGATAATCAAGGGAGTATAAGAGAATATCAATAGAATATCAAAGAATATCAAATGTATTATTTAGAATAAATTCCATATTTAGTTTCCTAGAATTTTATATTAAGTGAGTTATTGTAAATAAAGAGATACACATTCAATAAAAAAACCTTCTTCTATGTTATCATATTTTTTATTCTTTTTTGTTCAGAGTTATCATATTCTTGTCCAACATTTCTTAATCCTTGATAAACTCAACTTCTACAACAAAGTACATAACACATCTTAATATTTACACCAGAGAAATTCAGAGTCTCTACTCAGACACTACAATGGAAATGTGTTGAATCAAGAATAGACAGTAAGCGTGTTTATTATGGACGCTTTATTCTGTCCCCACTTATGAAAGGTCAAGCCGATACAATAGGCATTGCAATCCGAAGAATTTTACTCGGAGAAATAGAGGGAACATGTATCACACGTGTAAAATCAGAGA
>Ga0209489_110502_pt1 | contig 10368 bp, 5 predicted proteins | sample SiratrowhiteBW_FD_187527 | JGI IMG/M metagenome (GOLD analysis project Ga0209489, IMG submission 187527) | Root nodule microbial communities of legume samples collected from California, USA - Siratro white BW (SPAdes) (version 2) | ecosystem: Host-associated > Plants > Roots > Nodule | place: USA...
ATATATATATATATAATGCAATAAAAAAATGAAATAGGTATGTTTTGCAAACTCTTCCCTGCCCTTATTTTCAAATTTATTGTTTATAATTGTGTTAGGATAACTATGTAACTAACCTTCCCACTATTTATTGTTTAACAAAAGCACCACACCTAAGTAACAAACAAAAAATTTGTTATTCCATAAGAAGTAATACTCACATGCTTGAACACATGGCTTCCAAACAAGGAAATGATCATACTTATGGGCTGGATTCATCATAAACATATTCAGTTCTGATTTCAATGACATCCCCGTCTTTAATCCCATACCATTTAAACACATTCGTTTCAGCCATCACATGGCCATTCTTGTTAGTGAAAAAATAAGGATCGTTTTTGAGAGGAACATGTCTCACATGTGAGGCTTCTCCAAATCGTGTTAGCACTGTGTTGCTATCATGTGATTTGATGAAGCCAACACTGAACAGAGAAGGTTGTGAGTTGATGAAACCAATACTGAACCGAGAAGGTTGTGAGTTGATGAAGCCAACACTGAATCGAGAAGGTTGTGAGTTGATGAAGCCAACACTAAACTGAGAAGGTTGTGATTTGATGAAGCCTGCACTGGACTGAGTTGGTATATTTGATGAAGCCTTTACGGAACCTAGGAGATTCTTAACCAGGGGGGTTATTCTTAACCAAGGAGATTCTTAACCGAGGAGGTTATTCTTAATTGAGGAGGTTGTTCTTAATCGAGGAGATTGAACCGAGGACGTTGATTTGTACTAAAGCTAGGATGTTGTTCTCTACTGAACCGAGGAGGTTGGTCTTCACTGAACCGAGTACTATGAAGTCTTTACTTATCGGAGGAGGTTATGATCTTATCAACATTGGACTGAGTAGGATGAAACCTTTGCTAGACCGAGTAAGTTTTTAGAGTTTGAGAGGATTCGGTTTCATCTCTCGGCTCTTCAAGTGATACGAATGCGGCATTCAAAGTTGAGAGGATACGGTTTCAGCTCTCGGTTACTCAAGTGATACAGAAGCGACATTCAGAGTTACTCGACATACTGCTTTGGCTCTCGATCATGCAAGCCATGTAGATACGACTCATGTATTAAATGCATATATGCATACAAATGTGGCACACATGCATATACAATTCATGTATCAGATACGTCCATGCATACCAATACGCCTTGAGTGGTCAACGTGACCCATATGGCCTGAGCACGCCATCTTGATGATACAGTTTCGACCTTCAAAGATGCATCAGATGCGGCACATGTAGATACGACCACTGCTGGACAATGATGCGACACATGTATATACGGCCACAACTACATCAGATGCGAGACATTTATAACCTGACTACAACTAGGATATTGTAACCACATCAACAGGAAGAAGATGATGATTAGAATAATTACGAACCAAAATTTTATACCTGTAATTATACCAAGTATCTAAACAAGGAAAATTGAAAAGAACTCTATCAAGCTTCCTCTCAATCCTTTGATTACCCAACCTCCCATTAGACCAAGTAAAGGAAGCACCCGAAGATGGAATAGCTAAGAGCTCATTCGAATTAATCCAATCATGAAATTCATCACAAGATAAATTGTTAGGCAACGAACCAACTCTCGCTTCAACGTCATATAAGATAGCATTAAAGTCCCCAAGAACACACAAGGTCCTTGAAGATTATTTAAATCAGACCAAAGAACCCTTCTAGCATAGTAAGAATTCATCCCACAATCACCTACCACATTCAAAACTTTCCCATGCATAGCAAGATATATATATATATATATATATATATTATGCAATAGAATTTATAACATTAAAAACAAGATCATTCCTAACCAAGCATCAAAGCCTAAGAACCGAGTTAGATGAGGTTTATGCTAATAAAGGATATTTCTTAGCATATTTAAAGATCTATCATTGGCCACCCCCAAATGTTCCAAAAGAAACCTTTAGTTGGACCCGCTTTAGCGGCTTTTTTGATACCTTTAGGGACAAGTTTACGAGGCTGATGTGAACCCGGTTGGGAATAATCCCCAAAACCCACAACAAAGAGTAGTTGAATGCCCCAAGATCCATAAGTATTCAGATTTAAGATGATCTACTCAGAATCCTTGTCTTGTGGAAAAGAAACGCAACAAAGACCCTAAAGTATGAAAAACGCCACATGGATTAACAACTTTTGATAAGTTGCAAGTCCAATGAAGAATTCAATAGAGAAACCCTCACTTCTGAAATTTTCAGAATTAAATTCGTATTTCAAATTCAAAGTTGTTGTTTACATGTGTTTTCTAACTTAAGTAGACTTTTGTTAGCTTCTAAAAGCTAACCTAACTCTTCAATAGCCTAGAAGCATCCAAATTTAATGGAACAAGAGCTTTTTGGCACACTTATAAATGACTAATTAATTACATCAAATGGAAAAATGAAAAACACAATTTACTAAGCATGACTACTCTAAGCCCTATGGAAAATTAATCAAAATACATCAAAAAAAAATTTAAAATTCGTCCACAAAATAATGGATGACTCTTCAGATTTTAACCTAAGCCCAAAATAGTCCGTTTACACTTAAATTAAATTTGGGGATGCATTTTCTATGGGCCCTTCTCTTCAAATGATTTGTTTTTGGCTAAAATCTCCTTTATTTAATTCTTTCATCAACCCATATCAAATTAAGAACGTGATTAGGCTTCAATTCAATCTTAGACTTTGTTTGTGCAGTCAAAATGTCTTGAATCAGCCCAATCAATGCCTCTTTCAGTTTTTGGACCCTTGACCTGGTGATTGGTCCACTTGGAATTTGCAAAGCATCCTTTGAATTATTTATTTGTGCAGGTGCTTGAGGTTGGTTAAACTTCAACTCTTGGTTCTCATCAGAGGCCTTCCAAACTTCCTAGCAGTCTGCACATAATCTTCGTCCAATTCCTCAAATTCACTAAGAGAGACTTGCTCAACTATATACCCCCCAGAACTTAGGAATAACCTATTTTTCTGCATCAAATACAAATGGTAAAATGTGCGCAGAGCTAGGAACCTGGTTAACAAACTAATCTATAAAAACGTGATCAGAAAGCCCTTTATAGCATCTAAATCAACCACTAAATTTGTTGAAAGTTGCCCTCCATTCCCTTGTAGGACTAAGAGGAGAAGCAGTAGAAACCCCAACTCCAAAGGTGGTAGAAGCGAGAGAGGTTTGCAAAACAGGTTCCTCCTGAAACTGGTTCTTTCTCTTTGTAGAAATCAAAACTTGGGTGGCAACAAAATCTACATTAATATCATCACCAGCAACTTCCTAAAAGTCCTCTACAACTTGTATAGGAGTCGTATCCGTAGAAGAATCATTGTCATCCTTTGCAGTTAGGTTAGTAATAACCATATCATTTGCACCATCTTTCCCCAAGTTAGGAACATCCTCAACATAACCTGCATCATCTTCAAGACATTTGAAAACATTATTAATGACTAAATCCCTAGAATGAGGGGTTTTAAGAGTATCATAAATCTTATCAGAGCCAACAATAAAGATAGACTTTCCCTTATTACCTTGGTTGGGACAACCATCAACCTAACCATGGTCCAAAGATAGGACCCCATCCAAGCTAAGAGACCCCTCTTTTCAAGTAGCAGAACTTTTGGCAAGCTCTTCAACCTATTAACATCCAATTTCATCTAGGCAAATAATCTTTTTTTAAATATATATATATATATATATATATATATATATATATATATATATATATATATATATAATATAATATAAAAAAAAGAAGAAAAAAATAGGGAAAAAGAAAATTAAAAGATTAAAAAGAAGAAAATTATATTATTTAGTTTTTATCATTTTTTAGAAATATGTTCACTTTGTCATTTAAAATAAGAAAAACAAAAAAAAAGAAAAAAAGAAAAAAAAAAGACAAAAAGGAAATTTTGGATCCATTTTAAAATAAACCATAGAAAATAAAAAAAAAGTTGAATAAGGCCCCATTTAATAGGGGTTAATTTAGAAAAATAAAAATAAAATAGTTGTGACCCTGTATGATGGAAATAAATCAATTGGATTGAAGCCCAACCCATCAAGGGTGTATCAGAAATGATAATAAAATTGTTATTTGCACCCCTCTCTATTAAGTGTTGTCATGTCACACTTTCTCTCTCCATTTAGTGTATACAACCTATGTCTTTGCACTTTCTCTACTAAATATTATGACTGCCATTTCAATTGCCCATTTTTAATACACAAAAATCAATTAAAAATTGATGATAAATAAATAGAAATTTAAATAGGTGAGCTGATGGAATCTGATAATAATTGGTGACTATTCTACTTACTTGCAAATAATTTTGAATAATTCTGATTGATTTTTCAGATTCTGGCAATAATTGGTGATTATTCTCCTTAATGACAAATAATTTTGATTGATTTTTTCAGTCTCCTTTTAATAAAGTCTATTAATTGGAAATCATTAACAAAATAATTTGAGAGGTTGGAAATTTTATAAAGCACATAAAGAATATAATCACATTGATGTTTTTCCATATACAAAGGAGGCATAGACACATTTTTTTCATCTACTAGGGCTACATTTTTTAGAGATTATAGAAGGAGATTTATTTAGTTGCTTAGGTGCACACGAAAATTCAAGTGGAAAATACACACAGTAATGGTCGACGCTGTTAGCACCAGGAGTTCATAGAGGATTTGAAGAAATCAACAAGTGAATGAAGTCTAAGGGATCATGAAGATGATTGAAGAATTTGGTCTTAGACTTAGGCTTTATGAGTGTGTGTGTGAGTTCTTATTTGTGTCATAAAATCATTTGTGACATGTTTCATATATCTTAGTAAACTCCAAAGTAAAAGTTGTTTAATCAAATTAATCACAGTTTTCAAATGAATGTATTTTGGAAAGAAAATTTAATAAATTGGTTTTATTCTAAATTTGATAAATTTTTTGTTCTAGAAAAGTTCAATTGATTGAACAATTATATCAATCGAATGAAAGTCTTAACAAATTTTTAAAACAATTTGCTTATATAAAGGGCAGACACGTGTTTTGACATATAAAAAAAATTATTCTAAGAAACTTTGTGAAATCCTTCCGGAGAGAATCGTGTGAAACACCTTGAAAGCCTTTGCTAACTCATTTTTTCTCAAGAATCATAATCTTGGAGCATTACTTTGATTTTGAATCAGTATAACAGTGATCTTATGCAGAGCTAAGTGTTTCTACTATGATCTTGATATACTTGTAATTTGTTTTTGAGTAGAATCATTGTGTGGTTTGATATGATCATTATATTTTTTGAATACTTCTGTGTGGTTACATATTGCATAAGGTGTATGATTGTAACTGGTGTGTACAGAGGGTTTTGTATAGTTTTTATAGCTATTGAAGGGTTCAATAGGTTGCTTTACTATTGGGAGCAGGGTGTGCTTGCGGGTGCAAGTGTTGTATTGTTTGATACTGATCTTGGAGATCTTTTCTAGTGGAAATATTAGCTAGTTTGCAAAGGACTGGACGTAGCCATTGAGGAAGGGTGAACCAGGATAAAAACTTGTGTTCTTGTTCTTTCTTTCCCTATTCTTGAACACTTATATTGTTTCTGGTGATTGTGCAATTAACTATTTTTCACGTGCAATTAATTGATTTTTGCTCGTAATTGATTGTTCATCGTTCTGCTGATATTTCTGAGTTTTTCCGAAACCTTTATTTCATTTGTACAATTGACTGAATTTGTTCTGGACAATCTTGAAATTCTTATTGTTTTCTTATATCACTGTTTAATAGATTTAACATCTGAAAATTTATTTTCTTGAGACAATAGTTATTTATTGATCAGTCTATTAATCTAGATTGTAATACTGTGAGGTTGATTTGTAGTTCATTGTGATTACTGTTTACTCGATTAATTTTTGATCTATTTGAAATACTTTCTGGTTTCAGTTTATTGCTTCCGCACTTGATCTGATTAAATACAATTGATATAGTTAGTTGATTATTTTCTGAAACAGATTGAACATTCACTGTGGATTTTACGGGAATCATCTTTTAATAGTTTGAATAAAGAATCTTTGTCCAGTTTTGTAAAATTGATCATGGTTTGCGAAAAGTTTTTGAAGTTCAATTCACCCCCTCTTGAACTCAGTCTGGAAAAACTAAATTTGTTGTCTTCGACTGGTATGTGTTTTTCTTGAACTTGTATGAATTCTGCTCTGTCTTTATTTGTGTTGTATCAATATCAATGATGAGTAGTTAGCTTATAAACACTTTTAAGAGTAAAATTGAATGATTGTATATAAATTATACCTATTTGATGGTTGTTGCCACTGGCACAATCATGGAATTATTTGATTGGTGCTACTTGCACAATTACTGCAGGTTATTGATTGTTGTCATTGGCACGATAAAAAAAAGGTTCTATACTTTTTTTATTTAGATATAATTTCATTTTTTTATTCGAATTATTTATTAAAATCAATTTATAAGACAATTAATGACAAGTAATTTCAAAGCAGCATATAATTTTGAAATAAAGTATAAGATAATTATAACAATAAAAATATAAATTACTATTTTTTTCATTAATTATTTTATAAACTAACAAATAACGTGAAAAATATATTATTTTTAATAGGTAAATACAGATTAAATATATTTATATTTCATTAAATAATATTTTTTATATAAATTCAATAGAAAACTATTGCACTGCGAATATGTAACAAATTACTCCTAATTAAATTTACATATATTCTAAATATTCAATCATATATTCCAAATATTCGATTTTCAAATCTTGTAACTGCCATTTAATGATTTAACTAAGGCTTCTAAATATCATTTATTCATTTATTGTTTATTATATTTAATATCCTAAAATTTTTGGTTATTAAATAAGGCTTCTATGTAGAGATGATTAACTCCATTCCACGAGAAAGAAGAAGGTGATGATGGAGGCAGAGATGACCATGATCAAGACAAGACTAAGAAACAGTAAGTATTGGGTCAGGAATATGACAAGTGTCCGATTGAATTATGAGTTTTTTTATATTATTTAGGTGCAATGTGTAAAATTTATCAAGAACAATTCAAGAAAGTAACACTTAAAGAACTGGTTGTAGGTTTTGTTGAAATGTTTTAAGTGTGTGAGATAAACAAACAAGAAAACCAGAAAGAAAAATAGTAATGGTGAAAAATATGATGGATTATTTAATATATGAAAATAGCCAAAGACGGGTTGGGTATACAGTGGATTAAACTATAGTAGTTATTATTCATTTTCAATTTATTTTTCCTTTTTTTAATTATTGAGAATTTCTATATATCTATTGTTTAATGTCTTAATGACAAAGTAAAAAGGAAGGGGGGAGATAATCGTTGTTAGCGTCCTCATTTGACTCTGTTTTCTCATTTAATTTATATTTTTTTTTTTCGATTTGTAATTGTTGTTGACTTTGTACTCAAAATCCTTCCTGTTGAAACCGAAGAAGAACCAGAAGAAGCAAGGAGAATCAAGATTTGCGTTCATGACAAAGAGCGAGGTTGATCACCTGGACGATCACACCTCGCTTCTGCAAAAGTCATCTTCAATCAGATCCGAAGGTTTAAGCTTAGGTAAGAACAACTATAATACTACTATATTATGCACTTAATTATATTATAAAATTGAATAAATATAATAACTAGTAATATATTAGAAAATAGTATAATATCTATATATTTATATGTCCATAAGATTAACAGAAGTATAGACAAAATTTTAAAATGTACATGGATGGTTAATTTAACGATTGTCTATATTAAAACTAACTATAATACGAATCTTTATGTTTTCTTTGAAAAAAAATTATAATTGAAGAAATAGATTTGAGTAAATTTAAAATAAAAGTGTATGAAAAATTGAATTATTTTTATTAAAAGAAAGATATAACTAGATTTGAAGATGAAATATCTCTCACTAATAAGATAAAGGTGTGATGCATATTTGAATTTTTTGAATTCATTACATTATAAAATTGCAAATTTACTTTTGTAGTTAAAAAATTTAGAAAATGAAATATAATTAATTTGTTGGATGTGATTGATAAATTGTTATTTTTTAGTTGGTAGAATTATAAAATTACCAAATATTTTAAATAAAAATAAAATGAAAAATAAAAAATAATATTATTATATAATTTTTAATTTTATTATTATTATCAAATCCCATCTCTAATCGATGCGTATGCTTCTATCATATTTTCACCAATAATTGGTAATTGATTATTCCTAAAGATAACTACTATAGAAGTATAGGTAATTCATCATGTAAAAACTTACCTCTACTGAGTGCTTTTCTTGCTTCTGATCAAGCCGAGGTTACACCACATTTCTTCACACCTCCACAACCAGCACAAGGATACAAGAGTAAACTTCAAAACATGGAATTTGGAATTGGGAGTTTTAGTGTTCCTCTATTTTATAGTTTTTCGATTTCACTCACACCACTATACTTTCTTTTATACCTTGTGCATCTTTCACTATGACTTCCTAACTCGTGAAGATCGAAGGCGAATAGGTTCTAATCAATGATTTTCACGAAGTGTGTTACGAAAGCCATGAGGGAACATGTGTTATTTGTCTGTATAAAAATAGTGTTGCAGGAAAATGCTCTTGTAAAAGGTTGTGAGCATGCTTACGGTGTAACATGCATTCTTTGATGGGCTACATGTCGTGAGAAAGTTACTTGTCCTCAGTGTAAACACCCATCCGAGTTCTTCAATATTCATCTTGTACTTGATGGTAGCATTCAAGGTTACATGTTTGAGGAGAGCGTTTCTCTGCTACTTCAGGCCTAATGGTTCAAACCTTTATCTGTTGAAGAACATGTGGTTCACAAAGATGCTTACGAACTCGAAGATTACTATCAATACGAGGAAGAGGACGCAGAGGAAGATATGGATGAAGCTTGTTATGGTGGTTCATCTAGTTTCTGTATTAACAATTGTCGATGGGGATATAACAGCTATGTCATGGTTGGTCGTCAGAAAGCTTGGCCGGTTCATCGATCGAACTTCCAACATTCAGCAGCAAGTTCATCGAGGGAGCGTAAGAAGAAATAAGTTGCTGGGAAGAGTACCACAAGAGAAGGACAAAAAGGACACAGAGAAGGTAAGGTACTGATAGGGCTGCTGAGGCAAAACATAGCAGCATCCCTTTCAGGACATCACTTCCTACCCATGCTGTTATATTTTGCCTCAGTAGCCCTATCAACAACTTCCCTCATCTGTGTCCACTTTGCCCTTCTCGTATGGTACTCTTTCCAACAACTTCTTTCTTCTTCACCTCCCTCGATGAACTTGCTCCTGAATATTGGAAGTTTGACCGATGAACCAGCCAAGCTTCTTGACGACTAGCCTTGACATAGCCATTATCTTCCCGTCAGCTGTTGCCGATATAGAAACTAGATGAACCACCATAATAAGCTTTATACATATTGTCCTCCACATCCTTGTCCTCATAATGAAGGTAATCTTCGAGATCCTCGTAAGCATCTTTGTGAACCAGATGTTCTTCAACAGAAAAAGGTTTGAACCATGAGGCCCGATGTAGCAGACAAACTCTACTCAAACATGTAATCTTGAATGCTACCATCAAGTGCACGATGAATATTGAGGAACTTGAATGGGTGTTTACACTGACGACAAGTAACTTTCTCATGGTATGTAGCCCATCGAAGAATGCATGTTACACAGTAAGCATGCTCGCAACCTTTTACAAGAGTAGTTTCCTGCAGTACTATTTTATACAGACAAATAGCATAGGTTCCCCCATGGCTTCCGTAACCCACCTCGTGAATCACTGCCTCAGTCCTTTTCTCACTCAAATCTTTGATTGAGAGGTCTTGAAAATAGTTGGTGAGAACCTGTTCACCTTGGATCTTCACGGGTGAGGAAGTCATAGTGAAAGACCCACAAGGTATAGAAGAAAGTATAGTGGTGTAAGCGAAAACGTAGAACAATACAATAAAGAAACACCAAAAATCTCAATTCCAAATTCCACATTTTGAAGTTTGCTCTTGTATCCTTGTGCTGGTTGTGGTGGTGTGAAGAAATGTGGTACAACCTTGACTTGATCAGAAGCAAGGAAAGCACTCGGTAGAGGTAGGTTTCTACCTGATGAATTACCTACACTTCTATAGTAATTATTTTTAGGAATAATCGATTATCAATTATATGTGAAAATATGATAGAAGCATACGGATGCAACAAAGATGGTATACGATAATAATAATAATAATAATAATAATAATAATAATAATAATAATAATAATAATAATAATAATAATAATAATAATAATAATAATAATAATATAATAAT
>Ga0209489_110507_pt1 | contig 10360 bp, 3 predicted proteins | sample SiratrowhiteBW_FD_187527 | JGI IMG/M metagenome (GOLD analysis project Ga0209489, IMG submission 187527) | Root nodule microbial communities of legume samples collected from California, USA - Siratro white BW (SPAdes) (version 2) | ecosystem: Host-associated > Plants > Roots > Nodule | place: USA...
AAAAAAAAAAAAAAAGAGAATTTGAGCGTACCATATTAATTTTTATAGCTATTTTTGTTTTGAGCATGTTTGTTTTATTATTTGGACGCGATTTTTTTTTTTCATTTCCAAGTTTTTTGTTGAGATAATATATTGGAACATATAACAATCTGATATCTTCTTTGTTATATTTACATTTAACAATTCTCTTATTATTATATTTATTATTATTATAAATAGGTTATCAATTGTATATTTCAAAGGAATTGTGAAAGGATTATTTTCCTGTCCTGCTAGTGAAATTTTAATGTGTTCCAAAACATAATATTTTTCCGTCTTTCTGGTCTATACTCATAACAACATAATTAAAGATATGCATAAAGATTAAAATAAATTATTTATATATAAATAAATATATGGACTAAAAAGACAAAACTGTACAACTATGTATCTAAAATAAGAAATTAAACATTTTAATATATAAACATACTATTAATATTAATTTAAATAATATTTATTGGCACATAGTAACGAATAGGAAAAGTCTTTATATATATTTACAGCACTATGAATTATTATTATGATGGCCCACATTGCTTAAGAATGCCTCATATTGCCCTACAAATCAGAATGGAGCCTTCCCACACGTGGTTTTCCCTGTTGCTAACAGGACACTACAACCTTCATCATTGTTTCTTGATTTTGGGGACTATTTTCTCTCATAAATAATATATTGAGTTTCAAAATTATAAATAAACAAATATTATTAAAAAAAAGGTTCACACAAAATAAACACTTGAATCTCCCCATAGAAATTAATTATTAGTAAAATTAACAATATTTCACACAGACAAAAGTTAAAGTTTTCTTATTACTGTTCTTCTTAGTCGTAAGGCGAAAAGTGTAAGATATGATCAAACTTTGATCCATGATGGGCCAAAATTAGAATTTTGTGGGGGCAATTGCTTGGAGTAAAAAACTCAAAATCTAAGCAATTATAAAAAGAAATGGACCTTTTTTTTCTGTGTTTATATTATACCTATAAAACGGACTGGCCCGTTCAAGACTCGCCATTTATGTAAAATTAAATCAAATGTTTTTTTTTTATCTCTTTAAAACTTTTAAAGTTGAATTTTGTTTTTATAAAAAAAAAACTATTTATCTTTCGTATCTTTAATTTTAAAATGTGTTACTTTTAATTTTACTGTTTGGACAATGTTTTGCGTATGAAAGAAAAGTAGTTCGGATAATGCTTGACGAATTGAAAGCAATGTTTATCAAAGTTAGAAATATTAAAATGAAAAAAAATTAAAAGAAATTAAAACTGAAATTGGTATTAGTTATATTTAATTTGTAAAATCAGCATAACAAAGAAATAATAGAAATTATTTGAGTAATACTAGATTCAATTCTTTAATCAAGACTGGTTACAACCTCTATTCATCATGATAAAAAAATAATATTGTATCTATTATCACATAATCGGTTATGTCAAGCAAGTTATGTTTGAGATTGAAAATTAAAATAATATTAGTAAAATAAGTGTACATATTTGTGATATATGATTTGTCTTTTTTTTTTTTTCTCCAAACGTCATTGGTTTTTCTTTCTTCTTCTTGAGGTCTTGAAATATTTTTTTTTCCTATCATGTGTCGCAATCACACATTGTCCAAGTAACATGATAAGTATTTTTTTTTTCTTTTACTCATAAAAGCATATTTGTAAGAGGTATTTTGTTTGCTTAAGGTACAGGGATAGCCTTAAGTCCTTTCTTGTTATTTTTTATATGTTTAAATTCTCTTTTTTTTTTTTTTTTTTTTTTTTTGTTTTTTTTTTTTTTTTTTTTTTTTTTTAATTTTTTTTTTTTTTTTTTTTTTTTTGTGTGTGTGTTCTACTATATGCATGATAAGCTTGTGTATGATTTTGTTTATGAGGTTTCACTCTAATATAGTCTAAACCTTTCTCAGTGTTTCAGCCTCAAACAGTAGACTTTTATCTGAATTTTAGATTTTGAAAGTAAAGATCGGTTTTCATTTTCTGCATTCTCTAAATTTGTACTCAAACTTACGAGACTTTGCTTTAGATTCTTTATTTTTTTTTCATGATTTTTCTTTGTTTTTTCTTAACTCCTTGTTTTTAGTAACAAAATCATCTATAGTGTTAGATAGGATTTTTAAAATATTCAATTTTTTTTCTCACAACTTTTAAATTCTTTTATGAAATTCTATATAAGTTTTCGAAAGTAAAGGGTAGTAGGAAGAAATTCATTATATGCTTGTATAAGAAAGTGAAGGTTTGCGAAATTTACATCTTCATATGATCATCAAAAGGTGGTTCAAATATTGTGCTTGCCATAAGATAGAGTTGTGCTTCTTCTTCTTCATCTCCATCTTCTTAGATAAATCTAGATCTTCTCATGTTAACATATTTTTTTTATATTTTTTAAAATGTTTCTTTTGTCTGTCTTTATCCTATTTTGGACATTCTGAATGAAGCGTTCAGTTCTCTTACACTTATAACAAATAATTTGACTCGTAATTTTCTTTCTTTGTGATATTTGCTTTGCAGCATATTGGAAGCATAATATCTATTCGAAAGTAAAAAGGCCTAAAAAGAGGATATGTATGTTGTTTTTGAGAAACTTCTACCAACTATGTAGGTTCAAATACTTCATCTTAAAGTTCTACAACTTAACACAAAATTAGAAATCTATAACGTAACACAAAATTTAAAAAAAAAATAGAGAAGTTAAAAATTATGTATATTTTCTTCAAGCACAATTTTAAAAGTTAAGAGATTAATGATATTATATGAGTTATAGATCAAGAGTTATAAACTCTAACAATTGCATCTGATCATTTATAAAAAAAGATTAACGTCATCATTATAAAAACAGATTAATTTAACATTAATATGATATTTCATAATGATATATTTTTTATGTAGATAGCAATGTGATCAAAATGATTCTAATAGTAGTGTTCAAACATTGAGAATATTAAGTGATATTAATAATGATATGAAAATTATTTTTAAGTCAATTATGTTTTAGTAGTCTCTAAAATTAATTTTTCAATATGATTATATATGTGTCATAAATAGTTTAGATTTTACACGTTCATAAATATTATTCATGGAGAGTTATGGTAGTTTTCAATCAAGGTTCAAAATTTATTTACATTAAGACTAATAATAATAAAAGAAATGAATTTTTGGACGATTGTTATGCAGACAATTAAAATAAAGGATTTAAAAATAAATTTTTCCTTAATTTTTTTAAAATTATTATCTTTCATCTCAAATTGAACTCAATCAAACAACTATCAATCAAATTCAACATAATATTATCAACACAACAAACTTTTATTATATATTCAATATCTCACCTCATTTCATTTTTAATTTCTAAGTATCTATTCAACCAGATATATCTTTTTTATTTATTGACTTAGTGTATAAGAAGACTAAAATTAAGTGAATTAAGCAAAAACTCTAATTAAAAAAAACAAATACTTTTCCATAATATAGATTTCAAAAAGACAAACAATATATCACAATTGTTACACAGAATGTAAAAAATAAAACTTTATTAAACAAAAACATCGTAATTCATTAATGAGTTTAGCCTTCCATAAAAAAGACGAAAATAAAAGAATTACAAAAGAAAATAAAATTAAAGTTTATGCTATGCAGCAGTATCTCTTCTTCGTGCCTTTTTTTCAACTTTTTTTATAATATATTTTTCTTAACAATATTAACTTAGATTTAATTACCAAGATATTATTCTTGAAATTATCAAATATTTCCTTATGCATTAAATATTAATTTTGTAAATATCTTATTTATAGTAAAATTATAGATTTTCATTCTCCTAATTTATTTTAGATTTTTTTATTTCCAAATTCTGTTCTAAATTTGTGCCTTTAATTTTTCAAATAATTCAATTCATAATAATTGAATTTGCTTCAAAAAATATTAATAATTAAAAGAGATTTGTTCTAAATCAAGTAAAAATGATAGATCTTTGTAGAAAATTTGAAAATACCTTTGCTACAAAAAAATTTGGTTAGATTTGAAACCCATAAAATATATACAAATAATTAAAAACAAGAAAAATAAGAAAATATGTTTAAAATTAAAATTTAATAAATAATCTTAATTCAAGTCTAAATAATTTCGATTGACTAAATTTTATTTAAAATAATGGATTTATTAGTATAAAAAAGTCAAGATTAAGTATTTTAAATTAAATAAAAATATACTCATAAAATATATAAGAACATTTTAATAATAATGGTAGTTCGACATTTTTTTAATGTTTTAAACATGAAAAAACATGAGACCATCACGCAATAAACTTAAATATTTCACCTAAGACCATGTTTTTAGTGTCATAATAAACTTAAATAATTCACCTAAGACCATGTTTTTAGTATCATAGTGTGAGTTAACATAAATTCTAACTTTTATAATATAGATAAATAAATTTTTTATATTTATGTTCCACACATCAATACTTTATAATTGTTTCTTTTATTATCAATTTAGTATCGATTCAAAGCTGAAATTGACTGAATTGACTGAATCACCGATAATAAATATAATGATAAACCAATATTATATTGTCAAGTATTTTAAACATAGGTTATAGCAACAACATCTAAGTTATACATACATGTCATAATTGTGGATATATGTTAAAAAGTTTATTTTTACAACTAAAAGATTTTTTTAGATAAATTATAGTGATATATATATATATATATATATATATATATATATATATATATATATATAAAAGAGTCATATACCCACATTTATTACATCTGGATTGGCATCTTTTATTGTCACTAAATATGAAATTTATTGCAGTGAACCATTTTATTGAAGAGAAACACTTGCTCCCACCAGCAATTGAAACTTGATCCCACAATATTCCTCTTCAATAATATTCTTTTAAAAATAATTATACACTGAATGTGCTAGAAGAATACTTCCTTAGAGTTGCTCTTAACATCAAACCCAATAAAGAAACATTTAGTGATATTTCTATTGAATATGATCATATTTCTAAAATAGTTTTAGTTAATAATAATATTTTAATATAAAGTGAATTTTTATAAAAATTAATTGAGAGAATATCACACTTGAGAATATATATGATACTCACTATATTAGATAGAGCTCTCAAAATAAGCTTGGTTCAATGAACCAAAAAAACTTACAAAATGAGTCAAGTAAACAAAAAAATCGTTAATTGAATCACGCCATTTTTTTATTAAATTCATTTAACTTGCAGTCTAAATAGGTTTATACTGGATATACACCCATTATAATTTATATATAAAATTTAAAATAATTTTATTAATATGACTTAAAATTTTAAAATAAACTTTTATTTTTAATTTTATCTAAAATTATTATTTATTTATTTATTTATGCTACCTTTTAAAACATGCAAAAATGGTTCATTATTCGGTACATGGTTGATTTAGATTAATTTTTTTTTTCATTTATAATATTAGTTAGGTTGAACTAACATAAATTTGGTAAGGGATCCGTTTGACCAGGAAAGAAAACATGTTTGATATAGTTCTAATCTTGATTAGCACGATACATTTAAAGTAATAAAATAACATTTTTAGAAAATACTAAAATCGAATTCGTTAGAAATATAGGAAACAAAATATTTTAATTAAATTTAATAAATAAATAAAAGTAAAAAGTGCATAAAATACAAAATAATATAAATAATTTCCATTTTTGCTATTTTCACGCATAGAATTAGGCATTACTATATTGTACTTAAAACAGTTGAATAACTACTGAGACAGTTACCTATGTGCCCTTAAGACAGTACCTATTTAAGCCCCACATCGATCAAAACAAACTGAGCCATGTATCACAAAACTATAATCTGATTCTACACAATCACACAATTTTCTTTGCTTAACTTTCACTTTCACGTACCTTCACAATCATATCATATCTCCCAAACTCTCCCATAACCTCATCTTCTCCCTCCCGCTCGTTTTGACATCGCCGCCGCACCATCTCCGCCGTCGCCCGCCACCAATGGCCTCGGTCCCCATCGCCTGTTCCACAAACCTCCGCCTCTCACCCTTCCAACCTACCTCGCGCTCCCTCGCCTCCCTTTCACGGCGGACCGTTCGGATGGGTGGCGCGGCGTCGAGCTTCGCGTGCTCCGCCTCGCAGTTCCGCGGCAGAATCGAGTTCCGCTTCCTCCGAAGACAGCCGGGGAAGTTCTCGTCGCTCTCTTTCGGCGCTGACAATCGAAACGCCGTTGGCGAAGTGAGAGAAAGAGACTTGTCTCAGCTTCTGTCCGCATTGCTTCCCGTTGTTGTTGCTGCCACTGCCGTTGCCGCTCTCGCTCAGCCTTCCACCTTTACTTGGTGAGCTTCTTCTCTTTCATAAACAAATTTATGTTCTCTCCTCTCTTTGAGGAAACACTTATAGACAAATTCAAATTAATTTAGAAATAACCTAATTTACTTTATCGTTAATTTTTTAAACTATAGATGAGTTGATTTTAACTGGAAAAATTTGTTTCTCTTACACTTAAAGAATTTACCCTTAGTTATCTCAGTTTAAGGTTACTTTCTTAATTATCTATAAACTAAATTTTTGTGAAAAAAAGTTTATTTTCAACTGTAATCTAATACGAATATCTCCATGGTTGCTTTTGTTTAAGGCCGCATGTTTCTTCTTTTCTTGGTCTGTTTTTGTTTGTTATTCAGTGTCTTAGAAAGAGATTATTTATTGGAAAGAAAATTGATATTTGTTTTGTTGTTTAATGAAGTAATTTTGTTTTAATTAACGACTTGCTATAATTAACCATCTGTTTGTTACGGATTTTTGTGTGCTTCAAAATATTTTTTTTTTCTGAAATTAGACTTGTGTTGTTGAACTGGTGGCTTATGGACAAAACTTAAATGGTGTTCTATACTTTGTTACTTATTTAGAGTTTTGCCTTGATATTTCATGTTGACTTTTAGCGCCTTTTTAATTACGCTTAGATTTTCGAGATGAAATTACAATTATTTAACAGAGAATAACACTAAAAACACATAAAAAACGAGTTTATTTATTGTGTACATGGGAAATTTTCTGCCCCTACATTTTGATTATTGGATTCCAATTATTAAGGATTATTGAGTGGTACATTGAGAAACAGCTATGATGTGTTTGATTAGTGGCTTGTAGGATAGTATTGGCAGTGGGGACCTTAGTAATGGTACTCTGGCCTTTCTCTGTGAATGTGTTAGTAAGTCAAAGTTATTTTATTTTTCTGCTATAGTTGTTCTTTTTTTTCTCTCTTTCCAGGTAGAATTTATTATTTTGTTATTCAATGAGAGCATGAATGGTGGAATAGTATAAAAACTGAGGAACTGAGAAAGTGGCTTTAACTTGAGCAGGGTATCTAAAGAGTTATATGCACCTGCTCTTGGTGGGATTATGTTGTCTATTGGAATAAGACTATCGCTAGATGATTTTGCTCTTGCATTTAAGAGGTAAGAATTTCGTTATTACTTTCTTTGTTTGCTGCTTAATTTGGCAACACGTGAAGTCATGGAGCTTGTTCCAATGTTCATTATTTTCATTTTGCTGCAGACCTTTACCACTTACCGTTGGGTTAATTGCGCAATATGTGCTTAAGCCTATTCTTGGGGTCTTCGTTGCGAAGGCTTTTGGTTTGTCTAGGATGTTTTATGCAGGTTTTGTCCTCACAGCTTGTGTTTCTGGGGCTCAGCTATCCAGCTATGCAAACTTTTTAAGCAAAGGGGATGTAGCCCTGGGCATTCTTCTCACAAGCTATACCACAATTGCATCAGTTGTTGTTACACCTCTGTTAACTGGTCTTCTGATAGGTTCAGTGGTGCCAGTTGATGCAGTTGCCATGTCAAAGTCAATTCTGCAGGTGTGTAGAGACTAGTGAGTGCTTCTGTGATATTATACTTGCAGTTGATTTGATGACGGTTTAATTGTAAATATTTGACAGGTTGTTCTTGTTCCGGTGACCCTTGGTCTTCTCCTCAATACATATGCAAAGCCAGTTGTATCTGTTCTTCAACCTGTGATGCCCTTTGTTGCTATGATTTGTACTTCACTGTGCATCGGCAGCCCTCTAGCTTTAAACAGGAGTCAAATTTTGTCAGGCGAAGGTCTCCGATTGGTTTTTCCAGTATTAACATTCCATATTGCTGCCTTCACTTTAGGGTATTGGTTCTCCAAGATTCCACCGTTGAGGTATGTGTGTCCATCTGGTGCCCTTTCTTCTGCAACTAGTTAGTTATTATGGCTTTGCTAATTTTTAGGACCTGGCCATCCAAACTTCTAATTGGCAAAATAGATGTTATGATGAAAATTGAAATTGGTATTGTGAAATCGACACGTGACATGTTTGGATACTAGCTAGAAGTGTTTTTAAGAGCTTATTTACTGAAATATAGAATTTTTTTTCTAATAAAGAAGCTTTCGAAAGTTCTTATAATTCTGTATCCAAACAACCTTGTATATGTTTTCATGAAGGGCTTTAGAGTTAAATTCCTTCGGAAAGCATATTCTGCCTGGTTATATGTATATGATTACATCTATTGGTCTGTTTAAATTGAACGGTTTTGTTTTATTTTTCATTAAGCTGTTCCATATCGAAGTTGATTTGTTATCAAAGAACTTAAATAAAATAGTAATGATGCATAAAGTAGACATTTCTCCATTTAGAAACTATTATGTTTCTGACTGAGATTTATTGCTTTGACTGATCTTCGAAGTGTGTCATCTAACATAATATTCTTGAAGTAACTTTTATTCTGAAGATGCATAAGTAAAAACTTGTTAAGACCAAGAAATATTTTACTTTGTGACATATTTCAAATTGACTAATACAATAAATGCTGTCACAGGCAAGAGGAACAGGTGAGCAGAACCATATCACTATGCAGTGGAATGCAGAGTTCCACCCTTGCAGGCCTTCTTGCAGCCCAATTTTTGGATAGTAGTCAGGCAGTTCCTCCTGCGTGTTCTGTCATTGCTATGGCTATAATGGGTCTCTGTCTTGCCTCTTTTTGGGGAAGTGGCTTTGTAATTAGAAACCTGTTACCATTTCCTTTACAGAGAACCAATTCTGCTCTTAAAACATAACTTTTTGTTTCTGATGCATGTCATTGGGGCTTATTTATTTTTAAGCTTCAGTTGGAAGCTGGAAACTTGATAAATTTGATCCTGTGGTATCAATTAGAGATGGATAGGGAAGGAAAATCCATAGGAAAAATTCAAGAGTATAGGTTAGTCACACGAATCAGCAAGAAAGAAGTTTCATCAGTTACACTGTAACATTACTTGAGAAATTATTACATAGTAACGGAGGTATAGATTGCATAGATACTACCAATTGTTACCTGGCTGCCAATCGGTACACTTCTGTACATAGACTCAAACAATGTTATAGACCATCTACCAATTAACAGCAATTAACAGTTTTCTCTGTCTCTTTCTGTGCTTTTCTTAATTGTATGAACCTAAGATCTTTCATCCAGGGTTGTGTTGTAGTCAAGCTCTCTTTTGCAGGGAATGCTCAATTTTATTATGTTTAAAATTTTTCAATATTACAATTTACAATGAGCTAAAGATATTTAACAATATTATGGGGGGTATTTTTGAATCGTTATTATGATAAACCCTCCTTTTTAGTAAACCCCCAATAGGATTACAACGTTAATTCAGACCTTAAAATGAATTTGAAAAAAAAAATAGAAATACATAAAAATAATAAGTCAAATTTAGGTGCTAACTTTTTTAAGTCTGTAAACTTATTCAAGGAAAATTTGACCAAATCTATTTTCACTCGAGATAATTAATTTCACAATTTGTTCGTTCAGGAATTGAATACTAAAGGAAAAGAAAGAGGAATGCCTATTAATATTATTTTCATTTCTTCCACGTCTCCTTCTAAACGAAGAAGAATAAAGAAAAGGGAAAGAATATAATCTACAGTGTTAAAATGGATGATGATTATTTTTTACATAATTTTCTAAATTTATTTCATGTGTATTTTCTATGGACATGAAATATTTGGACGTCAGTTAGATTACAAAAAATTGAAAATACCAAAGATCTTATATATACAATAATGTTTACAAAGGACAAAGATCGTGGGACATTCCCTTACTTGAAAGTTAGAGAAGTAGTTCGTTATATCACGGCATCTATATGTCTATATATAAGTCTATATAAAAAAATGCATGTGGACTATACTCTTCTATTCATTTTATTTTTTCTGACGTATTACTATTATTGGACTATTGTAGCGTTTGGTGTTTAGAAAAAGAAAAAAAAAAAAAAAAACTGATTTTAGGACAAA
>Ga0209489_110508_pt1 | contig 10359 bp, 7 predicted proteins | sample SiratrowhiteBW_FD_187527 | JGI IMG/M metagenome (GOLD analysis project Ga0209489, IMG submission 187527) | Root nodule microbial communities of legume samples collected from California, USA - Siratro white BW (SPAdes) (version 2) | ecosystem: Host-associated > Plants > Roots > Nodule | place: USA...
TATATATATATATATATATATATATATATATATATATATATATATATATATATATATTATTAAGTTTTTTTTATTGGATTTTACAGTTGTATTTACGTTGTATATTGTAAGGTTGTTAATTAGTTTTTTTTATTGTTTTGCAAACTTTTTTTTCTTCTACTCGTAATAACTTTGTCATATCTTATCCATTCAAAAATAAAGTTTCATGTATTTTTTTTTCTTTTCATCTTCTATCATTAGTGTGTTAGCATCAAGATGGTATATACTTACACTTTTTTATCCTTTTCTTTTTCTATTCTCCATTTGTTTCTCTTATTCGTTTTACTTTTGTGATAGAAATTTTCATAGGCTTTGGCTTAGATCTACTCAATCCTTTTTTCTTTTTTTCTTTTCATCATTCCGATAATCATAGTCTTATTCTTACCTCTTAGTTCACTCGATCATGAAAGTTATACTATCTTGGACTTGTGTTACTCTTACTCACTCTTAGTTTTTATATAAAAACTATACTCGACTTGTATTATGTTGAGAACTCTCTTCGCGAACAAAATCTTGTTTATATAATAATAAAAGTTCTATGTAATGATAGAAGACTTTTTTATATATTTAATATCTTTCAAGAATATTAACAATAAATTATTCAAGATTCAACATTCTACAAAAGATTTTCTCAAATTTCCTTGAACAATTTTTTCTTTTACTTGTATCATAGACCCATGATAAAAGAAAAACACGAAGATGAGTGGTGTTTTTATAAACTTTAAATATTAATCTTAATAAACTTATCACAAAATACAAACAATGGAAGATAGAATTTGACTTACAATTATAAGACTCCATCTCACCTTATCAAATATTTAGATTCATATTTTCATTAAATGTTTAGATTCATACTGTACTTTTTAATTTGTAACAGTGGAATATTGTTATTAGTTTCCAAATGTTGTGATAGTAACTAGCCTTTTTATCATTTAAAAAAGGTTTACCCTAACATTTACCAACATTGAACCTTGTCTATGTTTTATTTTTATTGTCTTAGTCACGTCTAGTATTTGGTTTTCAACTTTTATTTGTCCATTGACTGATTCCATTCATAGGCTTTTCTATATAAAATTAAATTGCATTGCTATGGATGAAGTGAGTCAACAATTTCATTTTGAAAGTACTCTTTTATAGGGAAAATCTAGTGGTTGTGAGAAAAACTAGTATCAATTTAAATACTTATTAGATGTCTATTATAATGGAATGATACAACATTCATTTGCTATATCTTTATTTACTCCCCCATATGCAAGGCACACTTAACTTCCTAGAGGCAACATGTATAATCTTTCCGGTAAACCTTTTCTTCAAGATGATGTAATATGTCATTCTCTTTCCTTTTGGTACTTCATAATCTTTAGAGTTTCTTTCTTACATATTATTATCTTTCCCTGTGCAGGAAGTTCCTTCTTTGCATGACCATCACAATGACATGTGCTTAGACATTGACTACATGTCATACGAGGCAAGTCTATTATGTTTGATGTATTTTCCTATGAATGTGAATTTGGTTATGAGGTCTAGCATTCCAAAACCTAATGACTACGAAAACTAATTTGCTAACTCTTCGGAATCCGACAACAAAAACTTCTTAGGTTAGGTGAACAGATTAGCCAAGTAGGCACGTGCTTGTTAAAAGAGATTATTACAAGATAGATACAGAGAAAAACTTATCTACTACCTCATAACTTGGAGGGGTCAACTTTTGAAGAATAAAAAATTGATCTTTGCATAATATGTCAAGTATCAAATTTAATATCAGGTATAGATTATGATCAATCAAATGCATTAATTATTTTGTAGGGTACTAGTTTGCCTGTCTTTTTAATCTACTAGATGGAGGTTATTCATTTGAATTTGATTATTGGAACACATTTTACTCTTTCTCCTATTAATCAGAATACTTATGCATGATTTTACTGGATGTATAAGAACGAAGAGTAGATTGAAATATTCAATGTGGACATGAATATCATGTAGATTGTATATGGAGATGATTATATGAGAAAGAGAAAAATATTTATCCCTTGCACAAATCAAAAGCATTGACTATTGGATACAAGTGGTTAAAAGAACAGTTACTTTTTGTTCCTACATGCACATTTCTTAGATACTACATTATTCTTGTGAATTCGTATTTTGTTATGTATGAAGTGTAGATATATAACTTTAACAAAGTCATTATACAATTTTCATGAACTACTACATGAGTCACATTACCTAATTGGCCAATAAAACATTTATCATGTTGTATAGATGTTTAAATGTTAATTTTAGAAAATTATATTGTTGATATTTTTTCTTATTTTTCAGTTGGATGCCCTATTTCAAAGTGTATGATAAAAAATAGTTTATATTTATTATGTTTTTACATCATAGGTCATAGATCATCTTATTTAATGTAACAGCGTTTTATAAATAGAATATTATAATCAAATGCAACAAAAAGTTACTTATTTAACATTTTCAAACTTACTCTCTTAAATCTTTATAAAATCTACTATTTTTTTAATATATATATATATATATATATATATTTTGGAATTATAGAATTATGCAGTATTTTCGAAATTGCAAATGTTTAACGTCGAACTTAATAATTTTGGAAGTCATTCTTATTGGGTGAATATGGGGTGAGGGTTTCGCTTTTTTTTTTTTTTTTTTTTTTTTTTTTCTTTTCATTCAAAATCCCGGTGGAAGGTTGTTGAAGCTTTTATTGTTACCTAGTTAGCTTTTTATATTATATAAAATAAATTTTCATAGTTAAAATTTACTATAACTAAACTTGTTTAAATATATAAACTATATATTGAGTTTAAATTATGATATAATATTACTCTTAACGTTTAACTCTAAGCACCACCCATGATACCATACCAAGAACTCAAACACAGAAAATAGGATACCAAAAACCAAACACTACGGCAAGAACCAAGCAATGCACAACCAAACGCGATCACTCAAAGAAACATACAAGCATAAACATATTCAAGACCAGAAACTTAATCGCTTAAACCACCCATGAAATGCATGTAGTAAGATCTCTATTCTGATTTAGTGTGCTGGTGTTTTCAAGATTTAGAGTGGATTAAAGTGAATCTGAAAGTGTTGCACGAAGGATTTCTTATAGTCTCGGTGTTTATGTGGGTATCTTCTTCAAATAGAGTTGTGAAGTTATTTTTGTTATTGATCATGCTTAATTTACTAGATTTAGAAAGTTTTAATTTGAGAGTGATTCTACTTTATTCTGTCTAGTATTTTTTTTATGCTAATATATGGTCTTTTTCATATAAAAGATGGAGAACGTGTAAGTAAAGTGATATGTGTTATGTGTTGATATAAAATTTAAAGTTTCTCATATTTTTAGAGAAGATATTAACAGATAGAATCAAGGTCTGATAGAGAGAATAATCCAGAAACAATCAAAGTAGAATCAATTTCTGATAAAAAGAATAATCAGGAGACAATCAATATTAAGGGGTAGTATCTCTCATGTATATAGAGTATATTCTGTAATATCGTTTTTGTCTTTTATTAAGAGCTTTATTATAGGATGCTAAGTTAGGAAAGAATTTGTATGATTCTACTGTTTTGTGTATATATGTACTGCTGCTGTGAAGGAATGAAGCAGGTTGAATAAAATATTTCTTCATGGTATCATAGCACAAAACTCTAATACCCGACAACCACAAAACAAAGGCAACAATGCACAACCATGGCAGTCGAACTAGAAAAGAATAATGTAAGCAAATCAGAGCACGAAGAAGGAGGTGCTAAGAAGACCTACTCGCCATATGATCTCAACGCGAGTGACAATCCTAGAAATATTACCACGCAAGTCCAATTGCGCAGTGAAAATTACGAGGAATGGGCAAGAGCAGTGAAGGTCTCGCTTTGTGCCTGGAGGAAAGGGGGATTCATCGATGGAACACACATCCAACCGAAGGATGAGGCACCCGATCTCGAAGACTGGTGGACCTTGCAGTCCATGATCATCTCATGGATTCTAAACACCATCGAACCAAGCTTACGATCCACAGTTGCTTATGCTGAGACTGCACATGACTTGTGGAATGACATTAAAGAAAGATTCTCAGTTGTGAATGGACCTAGAATTCAACAACTAAGGTCTGATTTGTCAAGATGCAAGCAAGAAGGAATGACAGTGGCAACTTACTTTGGAAAATTGAAGGTTCTTTGGGATGAGCTCGCTAACAGTGACAAAATTCCATCTTGTACGTGTTGTGGATGCAAGTGTGGGATTGGGGCACAATTAAAAAAACGAAGGGAGGAGGAGAAGGTTCATCAATTCCTTATGGGATTGGATGACGCAAGTTACGGCACAGTCAGATCAAACATTCTGGCCTCAGACCCATTGTCGTCTCTGAATCGTGTATACGCAATGCTGGTATAAGAAGAAAGAGTGAGAATGATGGCCAAATCAATGGAAGAAAGGGGGCTGGTCGTGGGTCTCGCGATGCAAGCCAATTACAAAGAAAAAGGGCGCGGAGATGCTGTAGAAAAAACAATGACGTGCGCTCATTGCGGTAAAAATGGTCACGATATAAAAGGATGCTTCCAACTGGTCGGATATCCCGAATGGTGGGGTGATAGACCACAAAGTGAAGGAAAATGGAACGGTAGAGGACGTCAAGGGATGAGGAACAGAGGAAATTCAGCACATGCAAATGTAACACACGCTAGTGGAAGCAACAACCAAGCCAACAATGAAGACAAGAAACTTGAGATGGCATGTCTAACCAATGAACAATGGAAGGTACTGGTTGATATGATCAGCAAGCAAAAATCAAACGATTCAGAGAAAATGACTGGTAAGAACATTTGGGATTTGTGGATTATTGACAGTGGGTCATCCAATCATATGACCAGAACTCTGGAAAATTTGTGTGAAAGGGAAACTATACAAGGGTGCCCTGTGGGGTTGCCTGATGGTGAACGTGTTCTAGCTTGCAAGCAAGGAACGGTGATTCTTGAAGGAGGACTTGAATTGAAAAATGTTCTTTATGTTCCCAAATTAAAATGCAATTTACTTTCAGTACCTCAATTGACGGATGAAGAAAATTGTGTTGTAAAATTCACTGATAAATTGTGTATTATGCAGGACCGCACTTCGAGAACGCTAATTGGAGCAGGTGAACAGAAAGATGGGCTCTATTGGTATCATGAGGTATGCAAGGCTCAAGCTTGTCATGTTAGAATGGAAAATCAACTAGCACTTTGGCACTAGAGATTAGGACATCCGTCATTTAAAATTATGCAAATGCTTCCTGATATAAGTGGGAAATGTACTAGTGATAAGTTAAATAAAGTTTGCGAAATTTGTGAAAAATCGAAACAAACAAGAGACAAGTTTTCGTTAAGTGATCGTCAAGCTCTGAATATTTTTGATTTAATTCATTGTGACTTGTGGGGTCCTTATAAAACTCCATCATCCTGTGGTGCTTCATATTTTTTGACAATTGTGGATGATTGCTCACAGGCAGTTCTTATCTATTTGTTAAAAGAAAAAATAGAGGTATTAGTGACTTTGAAAAAAAATTTCACACTCATCAAGCGACAATACAACAAGTGTGTTAAAATGGTTCGTTCTGATAATGGAACCGAATTCATGTGTCTAAAACAGTATTTCATGCAACAGGGTATCCTTCACCAAACTTCCTGCGTTGGGACCCCGCAATAAAATGGGCACGTAGAATGCAAGCATCGGCATATTCTAAATGTTGCTCGATCATTGTGGTTTCAAGGTAATCTTCCTATTAAATTTTGGGGGAAATGTGTTTTAACTGCGGGCTACTTAATCAATCTCATGCCATCCTCTATTCTAAAAGGAAAATCTCCCTATGAAGTTATTCATGGATGTGCACCTAGTTATGTGCACTTACGGGTATTTGGTTCATTATCTTATGCTCACAATCAAAATAGACAGCGGGATAAATTTGATAGTCGTAGCTGGAAATGTGTGTTTGTCGGATATCCATTCGGACAAAAAGGATGGAAATTATTTGATTTGGACACATAAACTTTTTTGTCTCTCGTGATGTACATTTCCTAGAAAATGAATTTCCATACTTTAATGGCCAACTTCAGAAGAAGGATACTGCACCTCTGGACCAATCATTGCAAGAAATAATTGTTGAAGAGCCTTTAGAAAATGGGTCGGGCCCACATCTCCTTCATGAAACTGACTCCTCAACCCTAGATGAATGCAAAGCCACCCAACCCATTGCATCTCCCACCCACGACAAGGGGGATACTGTCCTATCTGACCACACTGTTAACAACCCCGATCCACCCACAGAAGAATCAGCGCTGCCAGTTGACCAATCGTCACGTACGGAGGAAACAACATTGTTTGCTTATCGCCATCACTATCGGCCGAGGTTCCCTTTGGGCGAGGGCACCGCATGAAAGTGCCTTCGGTCCAATTGCGTGATTTTGTCGCCGCTACCAAGATACCATAGAGTTCCTCTCTCCAGTCATCTTCTCCAACAAAATCCTTAGGTGTGTCGTTTCTTATACATGATTTTGTGAATTGTGATTCCTTTTCTAAACACCATCGAAGTTTTCTTGCTTCTTTGCATACAGAACAGGAACCTCTGATCTTTTTTCAGGCGGTCCGAGACGCTCGGTGGCGTGAAGCTATGGCACAGGAAATTCATGCTCTAGAACTCAATGAAACTTGGAAACTCACTCCTCTCCCTCCAGGAAAGAAGGCACTTGGGTGTAAGTGGATCTGCAAAATCAGATACAACTCTGATGGAACAATTGAAAGATTCAAAGCCCGATTAGTAATTCTTGGCAATCATCAAGTGGAGGGTTTGGATTACAACAAGACGTTTTCTCCAGTATAAAGATGGTAACCATTCGCATAACTCTAGCTGTAGCAGCCGCAAAAGATTGGGAGCTTAATCAAATGTTCACAATGCGTTCCTCTATGGCGATCTTGATGATGAGGTTTATATGAAACTCCCTCCTGGCTTCAAAGTATCTCAACCAGGGGCAGTGTGCAAGCTTCAAAAATGTCTTTATGGCCTCTGACAGGCACCCAGGTGTTGGTTTGCTAAACTGTCTTCTGCTTTAACTCGTTACTGGTTTCAACAATCACAAAAGGATCATTCCCTATTTACTCTAAATAAAAATGACATACAATTGGTTGTGCTGGTATACGTTGATGATCTTGTGACTGCAGGGAATGATGGCAATGTCATCCAATGTTTTAAAGGCTACTTAAATCAATGTTTTCATATGAAAGATTTAGGCCGCCTCAAGTACTTTCTGGGGGTTGATGTTGCTAGCTCCCCCAACGGCATTTTCCTTTGCCAGAGGAAATATGCCTTAGATATCATTAGTGAAGTTGGATTGTTAGGTGCGAAGCCTGCATCTACACCATGTGAAGAAAATCACAAATTGGGATCTGCTACCGGACCTTTACTTTCTGATCCTACTATGTATCGTAGACTTGTTAGGAGATTAAGTTATCTATGTTTCACTAGACCTAACCTTGCCTACAGTGTCCAAGTCTTATATCAATTTATGCAAAATCCACGCTCTGAGCATTGGCAAGCTGCTCTTCGTGTTGTTCGCTATTTGAAAGGGCATCCTGAACAAGGAATACTTCTACCTCGAGAGAACAACTTACAACTTTTTGGGTGGTGTGATTCAGATTGGGTGAGTTGTCCTCTAACACGGAAATCTCTCACATGTTGGTTTATTCAACTTGACACTTCTCCAATCTCTTGGAAAACGCAGAAACAACAAACAATATCTGCCTCCTCTGCTGAGGCTGAATATCGATCAATGGCTAAGACCACCCAAGAACTAAAGTGGATTAAAGACATTCTCACTTCCCTTCACGTTCCTCATCCTGACCTAATTCGACTTTACTGTGATAGTCAAGCGACGCTTCACATTGCGAAAAACCCAGTCTTCCACGAACATACCAAATACATTGAAGTTGACTGCCACCTTGTTCGAGATGAAATTATTCACAAACGTCTTCTACCATCATATGTACCCACACACACGCAACTTGTTGATCTCTTCACCAAAGCTCTTGTTGCTAAAAACTTTGGGGCCATCTTGGTCAAGTTGGGCATTGAAGACTTACATGCTCCAACTTGAGGGGGGATATTAACAAATAAAATCAAGGTCTGATAGAGAGAATAAACCGGAAATAATCAAAGTAGAATCAATTTGTGATAGAAAGAATAATCAGGAGACGGTCAATATTAATGGGTAGTATCTCTCATCTATATTAGGAGTATATTCTGTAATATCATTTTTGTCTTTTATTAAGGGCTTTATTTTACGATACTAAGTTAGGGAAGAATTGGTATGATTCTACTGTGAAGGAATAAAGCAGGTTGAATAAAATATTTCTTTACAAGACAATGATTATGATGATTAATTGATTAATTTAAATGTCAACAATAAATTAGTATTTTTTTTTTTTTACACTTTATGCCTCCTTATGTTAGTTTGAATTTTTTCCATAATAAATACCAATTTCTTTTGTCTTGTTTAACATGCTTTTCATATTTTTTACCATTTTTTTCTTTTTAATAGTATTTTTCAATATTAATCTGATGTTAAAATTTAAAATAACATCTAATTAGAGTTAAAAATAAAAATACAATAGCTAAAAAGAATATTTTTTGTAACTCAAAAATAACTTTTAAAAAACGCTTTTCGAAATGTAAAATTGATTTTCGAAAACATGTTGGGAAAAATTCGGAAGTCAAATTTAAATGCTAGATTTGATTCTATTTTTTTTTTCCAAGTCATTTCTCGAACTCTTACCAGTTTCGAATTTCATTATTTGAAAATCATTTTGGAAAACCGATTTTCACAAACAACTTCCACACACACAAAATCAACCAAAAAACCCTAAACCCACAGAACCGTTCTTGGAGAAGTATGCGCCACACCACCATGCCGGTACTAAACTCCGAGCACTCACCTCCGATATCTCCTTTCTCCTTTTTTTCAATAATATGCCAAGTGTAACACTGACAGTTTGAAAAGGTGACAGTTTCAATAATAATGTTGCCTATTCAAGTAGATTGAAGATGGGCCAGCTTATCTCCTTAGAGCAAATAGAGCTCCAGACTCATAGAGCTCCCCAATACCAGCGAGGCTCAACAAGTTATGCAACTGCCTCTCCTTCCAATTCGCTTAATCATATTCATATTCATAACTACAATACCTTATTTTGGATGGATTCCAAATAGTTCTGATGATGAGGCTATTAGAATCTGGAACTTAGGAAAACAAATAGGCTTCACTACTTTAGAATCTCAAGAGTGTGTGATTCAGTGTCTAGAAGCCTCGGAGGGGGAATCATAACCCTGAATTATGAAGTTGATGTGTTAAAACATTAGGGTTTTGGGGGTTAGGATAATCAATAGCCGTCCTGATGTGCTTTTTTTTTCCCTTAAAAGTACATTGTCAGTTTTTCTTTTCAAAAAGGGTTTTTTCTTTTGATTTTCGTCTTTGTATAAGATTTAATTTAGTTTTTTTAATTAACCTGATTATAGTTTTGATTATTTTAAACCAGATGCTGCATGGACCAAAGGTTAGCAAGAGGATTTGCGAATGCTGTCAAATAACTGTATGTATTCATGTGTTTTCCATTTAATTTTAAAAACTGATAAAATAATAGATCTATTAAATCACTTTCTGCTGTCGAGATTCTGAAATGCAGACCCTGACAGGCCCAAAAATGACAAGGCAACCATTCTAGGTTATACAATTCAATTGCTGAAGGACCTTACTTCTCAAGTTAGTAAACTCAAAGAAGAATATGCTACACTAAATGAAGAATCTCGTGAGGTAATTTTTTTTCTTTGATAAATTGCCTGTCTTGATACTTTTGGGATATAATAATGAAAATAATTTAAATTTCATTCAATTTTTAGTTGACTCGGGAGAAAAATGAAATAGAAGTCATTTCCATATGAATGAAATAGAAGTACTAATACAATAAATTTATCCTATCTATTTTTAGAAGTGTGAAATCTATTTAATGTAAAAAAGTTTAATTTATCTTATATATATATATATATATATATATATAATGATTAAATACAATCTTTATAAGTTATCCATGTCACAAATAATAATTAATGGCACCAAAATCAGATAAATTGTCAAATATTTAGAATTAGATTTTAAAAATTAAATTATCTTTAACAGGAAAGATTTCCCTTTTAACTATTCTCTTGTTATCTCGATCAGTAATCCATTTTACAGTAGATTTACAAATATTTAATGACATCAAGATCAAATAAATTGAAT
>Ga0209489_110512_pt1 | contig 10351 bp, 4 predicted proteins | sample SiratrowhiteBW_FD_187527 | JGI IMG/M metagenome (GOLD analysis project Ga0209489, IMG submission 187527) | Root nodule microbial communities of legume samples collected from California, USA - Siratro white BW (SPAdes) (version 2) | ecosystem: Host-associated > Plants > Roots > Nodule | place: USA...
TATATATATATATATATATATATATATATATATATATATATATATATATATATATATATTCTTTTTACGTATAAAGTTTCTTTTAATGAATGCATTACTTTTATCTCGACTTTTCTATGACTTATTTTGATAAAAAATGTTTCTGAATGGAGTAACATGTTGGTGTGTAGAAGAAATATAAATATGAGACCAATTTTAAGTATGAGTTTGTCTTTTTTTTTTTTTTTAACACAAAATACTTGAAGTTAAACATTTTTCTGAATTTAAAACTCGGACGATTAAGTTAATATAAATATAAGTGAATATAGTAAAAATAACAGTCTTACTTATAAAGATATCATTTTACTTACAAAGATAATATTAAGTATAATTACTATTTTTCATAATTCATGATTACTAATTTCATTAATTAAAAATATCTTTATTTACTCTGATTAACATTTATTCATAGATTTGATAAAATTATTATTCAAACTATACAAGAAACGTTATTTTAGAGGAGGTGTTCCAAGCCCACTTTCCAGATCTAGTATCAATTGATTCTCAAACATAATATAGGACGTATAATATTTATTGCAAGCTCTTTAAAATTAATTTTAAAGTTTTGAGATCCATTTATTTAAAAAAATATTAACGAAAAATCTCTGGTAATATCAATACTTAACCAATAACTCAACTAACTGAAGATTAGTTCAGTCTTATAAATAAAGTCTAGATAGGAGGGGATCCAAGATAATTTAATCACAACTTTTATCAGTTCTTAGTTTTAACAACAAAGAAGCTTCTATTACTATATATGAGATTCAAGGTACAAGATATTTGATATTGCTATTATAATGGTCGGCAAATTTTTGTCAATATATATATATATATATATATATATATATATATATATATATATATATATATATATATATATATATATATATTAAATGGATGAATTTATGAAAATCTATACTTGTCAATTTGACTTCTCACTCTTAAAATAATTCCTTTTTTATGCATTCATCCAATATATGGATTAAAAAAACTAATTCTTAGAGTGATCACACAAAGGGATTAGATTTAACCTAATACAACATTAAAATAAAATATCAGTAAAATAAATTTAAAAATAATCGACTATTACTCTGCCAAAAATCTCACTAATTTTTCTATAGGACTATAATCATATAATACAAAAATGATTTGGTTTAAAGTTATGATAAACTTTCATTCTTTATCTTTTGTTTGGTATGAAACGAATTTGTTTACGTAATAACTAAAAAAATTTAGGAGTGGATTGTAAAATAAATAAAGATCGAAAAATACTATTTTAAGTTGATTTTTTTATCATTATATAATTTTTATTTTAATATTAAACCATTAATAATAAAAATATATTTACAATTTCATAATATTTATAAATTATAAAATGATGTATGTGTGTGTGTGTATATATATATATTGTATAAATATAACTTAAATAATAAATTTAATTAGTAAGCAAAATCAAGCCTTCTTAATTTAAATTAACCCACTATTATAAATTGACTGCGGTACATTTTCTTTTTCTTTATTCGGCTATCAATTATCGTTTAAAAAATTTAAAATATATTTTTGATTATTTTTTAAACATCTCAGAAGATAAAATAATAGAAATTACAAATATACTATTCTTAAAATTTTAAATATTTTGTTTCAACACATAAATAGTATTTATTTTAAAATTATAAACAATCTGAAATCATAAATTAATACTATATAACTTACATATCTAAAATCATTTTTAAAAGAATCTGGGTGAATTCTATAAGTATTTATCTTTTCCAATCACATAATGAACTCATCTTATTTTTTTAATTTATGATATTTTATATTTTTATTTCTATAGGAATATTTTTTTTTTCTATAATTTTGATACTTATAATCAAGTTGTATTGGGTCGTGATGATCAATAATTTAAATTAGATTATATTGTAAATGACCAAAATTCAAAATAAATTAATATTTTTAAGTGAATAAAAAAAATGTTTTTTTAACTCTGATTTTTTAAGAATATATTTTACTTTTAAAAACAGATTTGGCTTTAGTCCATAAAACTTTTATGGACATTTTGAATCTATAAATTTTGTTTTATTTGAACTTTTTGGTCTATAAATTTTACCCTCATCATGGTTGAGGATCAAAACCCTTTGAATTAGACTAAATTCACGAGTCTACTGATATTATTAATTTACATGTCGTCAAACTCTATTGCCCTAAACATTCAATATATGGTATTTTCACAGATTTCAAATGAAAATGCATCTGAAGCCAAGTTTTACAAGAGTATATAAACCAAAACCTCGATCAAACAAGCACAAGATATGCTTGTTTTAAAGTTGGGAAGAATTCATGTTAAAATGCTAAATACGACTAAAATGCATCTCTAAATATATAACTACTATATGAAATGTGATTTTAATTATTGTCAAATGGAAACTTTGATTCATTTGAAACAATTGTTTATAAGGCTTAAAGACTGTTTTAGTATTTTTATTTTGCTCAATGGGCAATGCTTGTCCCCTATTTAATATAGAGACAGTTAGCTTCTCTATTTTGATCAAATTATCAACTTTAAAAGTCTTTATTTTATTTTTTTCAATTCAATTTTAGACTAATATATTCATTAAATTACCATAAAAATACTTAATTAATTAAAATAAATAAAAATAGGCAAAATTAAAGATTTGACCAAAACTACATATTTTCAAAAATAGAAAACTAAATATCTCTATTTTAAAGGGAGGACTTATTTCTTTAAAAAGAATATGGGACTAAAATAGAAAAAGTAAAATTGTATTTGTTCCTTTATGCTTGTAGGGGATCGACATTGCTCGTTGCAATATATAACAAATGCTTGTATTGCAAATTAATCCTTGATCATTTCAAATTTACACCACCATAAATGATAACATAAACTTTGGTACTATATACATACATGGTCATGTTCCTTTACTTAATCATAACAATATATACAAAGTTACTTCAACAGTTACCTGATGCAAATGTATTGCAAGGTAACTTCTGAAATGAGAAATTCCTAATTAGATTTATGAACTCTTATGATCATGCATTGTGTCGTCAGTGTGGCCCTTAGGCTTTTCAAAATGGAGATGCATTCGAATCTTGTACCATGTTCTCTTGCAAAACCCCACAAAAGTCCACCCACTCCTGATTAAAAATCCACTGCTTTTAGACCTCCTCATTTGGGTGTTATCTTCTGGGTTTGGTGCACATGAACACATCTTTGGCATTCAATGAAGAACAAAGAAAGTGAATTATAAATTGGTGAAATCAAAGTGATAAGGCCTTTGATTCAATGTATTTATCTTGCTTGTTTAAGCACAATACTAGGGTTTCTCAATAATGAGACTAACCTCTTTCCTTATTTTATTTTTACCTCTCGTATTGTCTTTTATATAATGCCTTGTGGGGCTGTTATGTTTTGTTAGCTATAAGCATGGTAACGGAGTGTGTTTTCCTTGACAAGGGAGTCTTATCGGTTTGTTGTAGTATTCTACGTGTATATGTACCGTATTTAGGATGTTTCTAGGTTCTGTTTTTGTGTGATTAGTTAGTAATGGACACTTGTTTCTCTAATTTGGGCTATGATGGGTTGTAGACATGTGTCTGAAAATCTTGTTGGATGGAAATATAGAAGAATATCTATACAAAGAGTTAAGAAAATTGAACTTATACATAAACATTACATGCTGCACCTTAGACATGTTTTTCTTCTCCTTTGGTTAGATGAGTTCGAAAATATTGGGTATCACGAATTAAAAAAAAGTGGTTCAACACACATGAAAGGAAAAAGTAAAAAGTAATGTTCATTATACTAAAATAAGAACGAATCTGTTTTATATAAAACAATATATATATTACAAGAATAAAACTGAGCTATTGAAATTTTGTATCAAAATGTCAAAAATTTTCTTAAAAATATGCAGACGTTATATTAAAAATATGCACACGTTATATGTGCTTATACAAGTTGGGTTATTTTCTCCTTATATGTTATAGATGTTGGGTTGGTTTCTCCTTATAAGGGTCAAACTTTTTTATTTTTATTTTTTGTGTGTTTATGACACACGATAGACCTAATATAATGCATTAACATTATAATTAGGGAAAAGGCTAATCCTAAGGATGTGCAACTGTGAGAGTATTAGTGTGTAGAGAATGATGTGAACAACCGTTTTCAAAAACTTACAGCAAGTGTGGAAGAAGTTCTCTCGTTGAGACTGTTCTAGCTCTCTGGGTTGAGTTTCAAGCAGTCTCCTTATCATAAGAAGGTTTTGCTCACAAGGTTGTATTGTTTCCTTGGACTTTGAAGTTTCATCTTCACTAGAAGAAGACGAGGAATCATATAAACTCTCGTTATCATCCTCATGTGCAAACAAAGTTCGCTTTTTGGAGGCACTCAGAAGAGTAATGCCCTCTCTTTAGAAATCTAAAACATTGGACTTTCCCTCATCTAGAGAGTCAGGTTCTTTTTTATACTTTTCTCTTTATTTTTCCTTTTGTCTATATTTTTCTTTTTCTTTTTCAGGTGGTCTCTCTGTTTTGGAGGGAAGCCCTCCCACTTGTAATCCTTTCGAGAGGAAGAAGACATGCTAGGGTATTCTTTCTTAAAGTTGATCTGCATTTTGAGTTGTTGCTCTATACACATCTACATAAGGTCATCAAAATCATTATAAGGTAACAACTCAATCCTATCTTGGATTTCATAACGGAGACAACTTTGGAAACAAGCAATCGTAATTCTTGACTCCTCTCATATCCTTCCCTCATTAATAGCAACTCCATCTTCTATCGCTACTCATCAACAATCATATCTTTCTACTGGACTCGGTGGAGTTTGTCCATCAACTCTCTGTCATAATATGAGGGTACATGCCGCTTTCGTAAGGCTAATCTTAATTCATTCCAATACTGAATTTGGGAATGACGACATAGTTGATTATTTTTTAGTAGTCATCCACCAATACATAGTTGCTCCCTGGAAACTAAGTGTTACTAGAGAGACTTTTTTATCCTCTCACACCTGGTGATATTCAAACAGTTGTTCAACCTTCATCTCCCAATCTAAACAGTCATCCATGCTATCCTTTCCAAAGAAAGGAGGAAGGTCAAGTTTTGGCTCTTTATGATGATGTCTAATTCTATGTTGTCTTGGAGGAGGATGACACAAGTCATGGTTATGATGGCTACTCTCTGAAAACTCTTCATAATTTCTCTCTCTTCTTTTAGATCTCTCATTATGTTTTTCTTTATTTTCTGTCATCCTCTCCATCATTAACTTCATTTCCTCCATTTCTCTATCAATTTCTTTCATCATCATTCTCATTTCTTCCATTTTTCTACCATTTTCTCTCAACTCCTCTCTCACCCACTCTCCCTCGGCATTTCTCACACTTGCTTTTAACTAGAGAAAGCGTGATCACTCATCTTTTATTTAAATAAGGTTTTCACAATTTAGAAGAATTAAGAAAAGATTGAGCATCGAAAGAGTTTTCGCAAAAGAAGTATATATATATATATATATATATATATATATATATATATATATATGGTGAAGTTTCCAATAAGAAATGGAAATGAAAGGCTTCTGAGTAGACTCCTAGGGAAATGAGGTACATCACTTGGACAACTTAAGTACCAAGTATTTTCTTAGCCAGAGTGTTCCTTAGTCCTCTTCCACGACATCTCTTAATGAAAACCTCAAAACAAAACAGTTTCTCCTTATTGTGTGTGCTCACGTGAACATAGAGACCAAAGGAAGGTTTACTAACGTTTAAGTGCTTTGAGTTTAGATCCTAGTAATTATAGAGACTTAAGAAAAGTAAAATAAAAAAAGTAAAAATAAAATAATTGCAAGAAAGTAAGACACAAAGAAGAATGCACTAGTTCTAGGCTTGTCTTATGATGAAAGTGCAAGTGACGCTTATGAGCCACTTGACACACTTTCACCTTTCTAGTTCATTTTTTACTATTACAATGTTCAAGTTGGGATTGCTTTAAAGCATTTTCCCAAGATATCATAATCAACAAAACAAAATACATCAAAATTTCATGACAAGAAATATAGGTCTTGGAAAATTTCCGGCTTGTTTCACTCAAGTGTTTACCACTCTCTTTTTTGCACTTTTTCTCTTGTTGATTCTCTAGAGATGGTCCTCCTTTTCAAGCTTTGTTCTTCTCCAAGAGGATACCTGAGTAATTAGTCAACCTTTCTTCGAAGAATTCACAACCCAAGAGGTGATTCCATCTCAACAAGCCAAAAATTAGAAATAAGAAAATGCTAAAATTTTGAAATGTTAAACTCAAAGGATTATTATAGTGACAAAATTGAAAGAATACTTTTAAAAGACTCAAATCAAGCATTTAAATCTAGCAAGAAAGTTAAGCATACAAAAGGAAACATAGGAACAATTCTAGAATGGATTACTAGACAAAAACAACAACTAGAATATTCTGACCACTATGACTATTTGATTTATGTATTCTTTTTTATATTTTGTTTTTAACCTTGAAAATTTTATCTTAAACCAACAACACAATATTGAGCACATTTGTAATAAATTCCATTAGAATAGCATTGGAAAAATTTAGAAACACTCTATTTCTATTGAACACGAAACTCGAGAGCAAATGTCAACTAAATACTCTATTTTTCAGCAATGAGCATTCAGGCTTTTGCGATTTATCATTTTCTTCTACTTTGGATTTGAATACTCCCTTTTAAAAAAATGATCTTAACATCTTAAAGTGCTCTCATACAAAATGTCACATAAAAATATGGTGTAGATTTGTTTATACAATTTGGTTCAAACCAGAGATACTATAGTGAAAATTATCAGCGAGAATGATTTCTACGGAGGCCAATGAATTAGATCAAAACAACTAGACATAGTAGAAACCTAACTCTATGAAACTCACTAGTCATTTATTAACAAGTTAAGGAACTAAAAAAAAAAACAAAAGGAAAATCACACAAAGGTTCGCACAAGTGTAGTTTACTCAAGACATTTTAACAAACACACAGTAGACATAGAATGAGCATTTAGCAAACACCTTATGAACAAGTTTCTAGACTTTGAATTTATAACATAAATGGAATTACATGTCTTAGAACATAAAAAAAATTATCATAAACTGTAAAATACCTAAAACAAAGTGAATTGACCGAACAAAAAAAAAAACTCAAAAATACAACAACAATAAATGACACAACAACACAATGCATGAACAATCCTAGTTTTGAAGTTTTTCGATGACTCAAGTAGGAACAAAGAGTTTGAATCGTTTAATTTGTAAAACAAACGTAAAAAATAGTAAACAATAATTCAAGACATGTAACAAATGATGAACAACACGAAAATGAAGAAAAAAAATGAAGAAGCACTTATCTCTTGAAGAACCTAAGTTGCCAAATGAGGCAATTCCTACCTTTGCATGCTTGCTTTTAGTGCTTCTTCTCAATTTTAACATTAAATGAAATGAAATTGATGGAGTACAGCAGAATCATGAAGAGATGAATAATTTAGTAGTGAATTTCCAAAGTGAGGTTAGGCCAACACTTAGAAGGAAGTCTAGAAAAAGTATTGTGTAAGACTCGTCTAGAAGAACCATGACAAAAGTAGACGTGTTGAAAAAATATTTCGAAAACAATTCAATATATTCGCCAAAGTTGAAAATGACTTACATTATGGTTCTATTTATAGAGTTTAAGTCAGCCCATACGCTAACTCTTCACATACTCTAACCCTAAGCCTCTCTAATAAGGAGTTAACACTTATCAAGCTGTGAATGGAAAGGATCCTCTCTATTGACAAGGTGACATATAACATAGGCATGGATTAATGACTTGGAACTTGAGAGGTTCCACTCTTGCCCTAACTTACATGCTCTAGGCGTTAGCTTCTCCTCTTGTTAGGGCTAGGGTTTGACCCAAATACAAGGTCCAAATATTATGACAGCCTATATATACTACCTTGGCCCAAAATACAATACCCAAAAATTCCTATTATACTTTTTTTGCAATTTATAGAGGAAAAGTTTAATAATCCACTTTCCACGGTAGAAAAGTCTTGTGAAAGCTTTCTTCCTCCTCTATGCCTTTGTACTTCTTGTGATTGGCCTAATATATGGTCTCTTAGGTACTCCTTTATCAATAAGGGTATCAAATATAGTCGTTTGCACTATTTTATACTCTAAGACTGTGTTTGTATCCGTGGTTCGATTGTAGTAAGAGACGAATTTGCGGGATGTGTATCGATTTGCTTCTAATGATTTGCGGGGAAATGTGAGCGAAGAAATACAGGAGGAGGGGCGAAAAGGGTCTCTACAAAAGGAATAGATTTGAAAGGAAAGCCACGTCATATTTGTAAATTTACATTAATATCCTCTTTCACTGCCTTCACCCACGCATAGCGTCATTCACTCACTCATGCATTTGTTTTTATTACCTTTTCACTTTGCTTTCACATGCAAAGAAACTGAGAACGTGATAGAGTCTGAAGCACCTATTAGAAGCTACCTTGCAGAGATTCCCATGAAAAGCACTCATGCCAGCGTTGACGGTTTGAAGTGAATTTATATCTTTTGTTATAAATTGTGCTCTGCATCTAGTGGAGTGTCAAATTGTAAGTGGCGTCGTTCATCTTCAAAAGCGGTGGGTGTTGGTGTAAGAGGCGTCGTTGATGGTGGAATTGGTGGGTGCTAGTGCAGGAAGCATTTGTGGTGCTAGTGCTGATGCTGGTGCAGGAAGCGTTGTTCGTGATTTGCTAGTGCTGGTGCAGGAAGGGTTGTTCGTGGTAGTTTGTGATGTGCTAGTACAGCAAACATGATGTTGTGTAAGAAAAATCCAGATTGGATGCCTTATACCAGTGTGGCTCTATTTTATAATTATAATCGATTACAGTAGTTTGATAATCGATTATAATATTCTTTTTTTTCAATTAATCGATTACGTTAGTTTTACCTAATTGATTATATGCATCTTTTTAATATATTGTATTAAGGCTATTGTAGGTTATTTTATTTTTAAATTTGTTTATTTAAGATTATTATATATTTGTACTTATGATTGTTTTAGAAAATATAAAAATAATATTAATTTTAAATATTATTATATGTATTTAGACATAATTTGAGTATTTATATTTATAATATAATTTGAGTATATAATTAGTTTTTGTGTTACACCCCTCTAGATCAAGACCAAGGAAATGTTATGTAATTATTCTAGATCAAGACCAAGGAAATGTTATGTAATTATGCTATGATGTACATGTTGCCATCTTAGCCATCGGTCAATCAACTTCATTTATTACTTCTTATATGATAAGAATAGGTAGCTTATATTTTCATCTTTTGTATTACACATAACACATCTTTTATCTTGTATTGGTTAGTATCTCTTTGATGCATAAGTTATAATATGTTATCATCCTATCATTCAAAACTTTCCAAGAAAAAATATGTCCACAGTGTTTTTGTTTTCTATAATTTTAAACTGCTCTTCATTTCTTCATTTTTATTTCTTATACCCTTATAAGCTGATCTAACTGTATATTCCAAACTTCACTTCTCTTAATATTTTATTTTTTTGGTTTAGTTAACACAAATTCTAGAGTATCATCATGATCCTGATGTAACGTCTATCTACTAGTATTGAAAGAGATTTTCTAGAATTTAAACAAGAACTTCTAAATCACATAAGGTATTATTCCATATCACCAAACATGTTTTTGAAGGAAAATTGAACAAACATTCCTTTACACATAGGAAAATTTTAAGAACTCAAACTCGATTGTCCTAGATTTTGTACCGTGAGAAACGCCAACTCAATTCTTTCAAATCCTAAAACCTATATTAGTTCATTAAGAAACATATTTGCAAATTAAGAGATGAATTTTCTTATTTTAAAAATTGTTTTAATTGTATGATTTACTCAATATCAATTCCATAGGCCGGTCATTTATTACAATTAGAACATGTTAGATAAGTATTTTGAAGGTTAAATTATTGCGTCCATTTTTTAATTTAATCTACTATTAAAAAAAATTAATTTTAAAAATCAAGTAAATGTTAATATCTTATTCTATTTTATAATATCTCATTAATGCGTGAAATGTACATGTGTGCAAATTTACTAACGATGATACTGCCAACTTGACATAAATGAAATGACAATAACTTGATTTTGAAAATGAAGGAATGAATTTAAATTTATAATAATAAAGGAACAAATTTCAACAAAAAAAAAATAGACAAAATGTACAAAAAAAAAAAAAAGAAGTTGAAAAGATTATTTGATCAA
>Ga0209489_110514_pt1 | contig 10350 bp, 6 predicted proteins | sample SiratrowhiteBW_FD_187527 | JGI IMG/M metagenome (GOLD analysis project Ga0209489, IMG submission 187527) | Root nodule microbial communities of legume samples collected from California, USA - Siratro white BW (SPAdes) (version 2) | ecosystem: Host-associated > Plants > Roots > Nodule | place: USA...
CCAAACTTGTCAAAAAATTCTAAACATTTTTGTGGTGCTTTATTGTACGGATTATAGAATTTATCAAAGAATTCTGGAAAATTCTTGAATTTTTATTAAAAAAAATAGAGATACTTTAAATACAAAACATTTTAATAATTCCATCTTTACTATTTGCTTTTTTAATTTTCTAGTAGTTTTTACATCTTTCTTTTCTATTTTACCTGTCTATGGTCTTCAAAAAATTGTAAAATTTTTGTGTTGTTTTATTGTATGGATCCGAGATTTTATCAAAAAATTCTACAAATTTATGGTTTTTTTCTTCAAAAAAATTGAGATAGTTGAAATCCAATATTTCAACAAATTTCCATCGTTTACTATTTCTTTTTTATTTTTTTAGCATTTTTGACATTTTCTTTTCTATTTCACCTATCCAAACTTGTATAAAAATTATGGATTTTTTTGAAGTGATTTATTGGAAGGGTTAGAGATTTTACCAACGATTTCTGGAAAATTCTAAAAGTTCTTTTTAAAACAATATAGATATGTGAAATAATTTTTTTTTTTCAAAATTCTGCGATTTACTATTTTTTTTATTTTTGACATTTTATTTTTAATTTCGTCTATCTGTACTTCTAAAAAATTCTAGAAATTTTTATCTTTTTTTTATTTTATGGATTACAAATTTTATCAATGAATTTTCGAAAATCATGGACTATTTTTCTAAAAAATATAGACATTTGAAATCCCAAATTCTTTATAAATTCCATCGTTTACTATTTATTTATTTATTTTTTTAACATTTTGGTAATCTTTTTTTCCTATTTCACCTATCCAAACCTGTCAAAAAGTTCTGAACATTTTTGTGGTGTTTTATTGTACGGATTATAGATTTTATCAAAGAATTCTGGAAATTTCTTGAATTTTTATTTAAAAAATAGAGATACTTTAAATACAAAACATTGTAAGAATTCCATCGTTTACTATTTGCTTTTTTAATTTTCTAGTATTTTTTACATCTTTCTTTTCTATTTTACCTGTCTATGGTCTTCAAAAAATTGTAAAATTTTTGTGTTGTTTTATTGTATGGATCCAAGATTTTATCAAAAAATTCTGCAAATCTATGGTTTTTTTCTTCAAAAAATTTAGTTGAAATCCAATATTTCAACAAATTTCCATTGTTTTCTATTTCTTTTTTATTTTTTTAGCATATTTACATTTTCTTTTCTATTTCACCTATCCGAACTTGTCCAAAAATTATGGAATTTTTTGAAGTGATTTATTGGAAGGGTTAGAGATTTTACCAACGATTTCTTGAAAATTCTAAAAGTTCTTTTAAAAAAAATATAGATATGTGAAATAATTTTTTTTCAAAATTCTGCGGTTTACTATTTGTTTTTTTATTTTTTATTATTTTTAACATTTTATTTTTAATTTTTTCTATATATACTTTTCAAAAAAATTCTAGAAATTTTTACTTTTTTTTATTTTATGGATTAGAGATTTTATCAAAGAATTTTGGAAAATCATGAATATTTTTCTAAAAAATATAAACATTTGAAATCGAAAATTCATCATAAATTTCATCGTTTACTATTTATTTTTTTTTACTTTTTTAGCATATTGGTAATCTTTTTTTTCCTATTTCTCCTATCTAAACTTGTCAAAAAAATCTAAACATTTTTGTGGTGCTTTATTGTACGGATTATAGATTTTATTACAGAATTCTGGAAAATTCTTGAATTTTTATTAAAAAAATTGATATACTTTAAATACAAAACATTTTCTGAATTTCATTCTTTACTATTTGGTTTTTTAATTTTTTAGTATTGTTGACATCCTTTTTTTCTATTTTACATGTCTATGGTTTACAAAAAATTGCAAAGTTTTTGCGTTGTTTTATTGTATGGATCCGAGATTTTATCAAAAAATTGAGATATTTGAAATACAAAATTTCAACAAAATTCCATCGTTTACTATTTCTTTTTTATTTTTTTAGCATTTTTGACGTTTTGTTTACTATTTCACCTATCCAAACTTGTTCAAAAATTATGGAATTTTTTGTGGTGATTTATTGGAAGGGTTAGAGATTTTACCAACGATTTCTAGAAAATTCTAAAAGTTCTTTTTAAAAAAATATAGATATGTGAAATAATTTTTTTTTCAAAAGTCTTCGGTTTAATATTTCTTTTTTTATTTTTTAATTATTTTTGACACTTTATTTTTAATTTCGTCTATCTGTTCTTGTAAAAAAATTCTAAAAATTTTTATGATTTTTTATTTTATGGATTAGAGATTTTATCAAAGAATTTTGGAAAATCATAGAATGTTTTTCAAAAACATATAGACATTTGAAATCCAAAATTCTTCATAAATTCCATCGTTTACTATTTGTTTTTTTTTTAATTTTTTTTGGCATTTTGGTAATCTTTTTTTCCTATTTCACCTATCCAAACTTGTCAAAAAAATTCTAAACATTTTTGTAGTGTTTTATTGTACGGATTATAGATTTTATCAGAGAATTCTGGAAATTTCTTGAATTTTTATTAAAAAAATAGAGATAGTTTAAATACAAAACATTTTAAGAATTTCATCGTTTACTATTTGCTTTTTTAATTTTCTAGTAATTTTTACATCTTTCTTTTCTATTTTACCTGTCTATGGTCTTCAAAAAATTGTAAAATTTTTGTGTTGTTTTATTGTATGGATCTGAGATTTTATCAAAAAATTATGCAAATCTATGGTTTTTTTCTTCAAAAAAATTGAGATAGTTGAAATCCAATATTTCAACAAATTTCCATCGGTTACTATTTCTTTTTTATTTTTTTAGCATTTTTTACATTTTCTTTTCTATTTCACCTATCCAAACTTGTCCAAAAATTATGGAATTTTTTGAAGTGATTTATTTGAAGGGTTAGAGATTTTACCAACGATTTCTAGAAAATTCTAAAAGTTTTTCTAAAAAAAATATAGATATGTGAAATAATTTTTCAAAATTCTCCAGTTTACTATTTGTTTTTTTATTTTTTTTTATTTTTTGATATTTTATTTTTAATTTTGTATATATGTACTTTTCAAAAAATTGTAGAAATTTTAATGTTTTTTTATTTTATGGATTAGAGATTTTATCAAAGAATTTTGGAAAATCATGAATATTTTTCTAAAAAATATAGACATTTGAAATCCAAAATTCAGCATAAATTCCATTGTTTACTATTTATTTTTTTTACTTTTTTAGCATTTTGGTAATCTTTTTTTCCTATTTCTCCTATCCAAACTTGTCAAAAAAACTCTAAACATTTTTGTGGTACTTTATTGTACGGATTATAGATTTTATAATAGAGTTATGGAAAATTCTCGAATTTTTAAAAAAAAAATAGAGATACTTTAAATACAAAACATTTTAAGAATTCCATCGTTTACTATTTGCTGTTTTAATTTTTTAGTATTTTTTACATCTTTCTTTTCTATTTTGCCTGTCTATGGTTTTCAAATAAATTTTAAAATTTTTGTGTTGTTTCATTGTATGGATCCGAGATTTTATCAAAAAAATTCTACAAAACTATAGTATTTAAAATCCAAAATTTCAACAAATTTCCATTGTTTACTATTTCTTTTTTATTTTTTTAGCATTTTTGGCATTTTGTTTTCACTTTCACCTATCCAAACTTGTTCAAAAAATATGGAATTTTTCGTAGTGTTTCATTGTAAGTGTTAGAGATTTTTCCAACAATTTCTAGAAAATTCTAAAAGTTCTTTTAAAAAAATATAGATATGTGAAATATTTTTTTTTCAAAATTCTGCGGTTTGCTAATTTTTTTTAGTATTTTTGAAATTTTATTTTCAATTTCGTCTATCTATACTTGTCATAAAGTTATAGAATTTTTTATGTTTTTATTTTATTTTATGGAATAGAGATTTTATCAAAGAATTTTGGAAAATCATGGAATATTTTTCTAAAAAATATAGACAATTGAAATCCAAAATTCTTCATAAATTCCATTGTTTACTATTTGTTTTTTATTTTTTTTGCATTTTGGTAATCTTTTTTTCCTATTTCACCTATCCGAACTTGTCAAAAAATACTAAACATTTTTGTGGTGCTTTATTGTACGTATTATAGATTTTATCAGAGAATTCTAGAAAATTCTTAAATTTTTATTTAAAAAAATAGAGATACTTTAAATACAAAACATTTTAGGAATTCCATTGTTTACTATGTGCTTTTCTAATTTTTTTAGTATTTTTGACATCTTTTTTTTCTATTTTACCTGTCTATGGTTTTCAAAAAAAAAAATTAAAATTTTTGTGTTGTTTTATTGTTTGGATTCGAGATTTTATCAAAAAATTGTACAAAACTATAGTTTTCTTGTCAAAAAAATTTAAGATATTAGAAATCAAAAATGTCAACAAAATTCTATCGTTTACTATTTCTTTTTTATTTTTTATACTTTTTGGCATTTTGTTTTCTATTTCACCTATGCAAACTTGTCCAAAAATTATGGAATTTTTTGTAGTGTTTTATTGGAAGGGTTAGAGATTTTACCGATGATTTCTGGAACATTCTAAAAGTTATTTTAAAAAAAATATTAATACGTGAAATAATTTTTTTTCAAAATTCTGCAGTTTACTATTTGTTTTTTTCTTTTTTTATTATTTTTGACATTTTATTTTCAATTCGTCTATTTGTACTTGTCAAAAAATTGTAGAAATTTTTATGTTTTTTTATTTTATGGATTAAAGATTTTGTCAAAGAATTTGGAAAATCATGGAATATATTTCTAAAAAATGTAGTTATTTGAAATCCAAAATTCTTCATAAATTCCATCGTTTACTATTTTTTTCATTTTTTTTGCACTTTGGTAATCTTTTTTTCCTATTTCACCTATCCAAACTTGTCAAAAAATTCTAAACATTTTTATGGTGCTTTATTTTTCGGATTATAGATTTTATCAAGAATGCTGGAATATTCTTGAATTTTTATTAAAAAATTAGAGATACTTTAAATACAAAATATTTTCAGAATTTCATCGTTTACTATTTGCTTTTTAAATTTTAGTATTTTTCACATCTTTTTTTTCTATTTTACATGTCTATGGTTTCCAAAAAATTGTAAAATTTTTGTGTTGTTTTATTGTATGGATCCGAGATTTTACCAAAAACTTGAGATATTTGAAATACAAGATTTCAACAAAATTCCATCGTTTACTATTCCTTTTTTTTATTTTTTTAGCATTTTTGGCATTTTGTTTTCTATTTCACCTATTCAAACATGTCCAAAAATTATGGAATTTTCTGTAGTGTTTTATTGGAAGGGTTAGAGATTTTAGCAACGATTTCTGGAAAATTCTAAAACTTCTTTTTAAAAAAATATACATATGTGAAATAATTTTTTTCTTCCAAATTCTGCGGTTTACAATTTTTTTTATTTTTTTGCTATTTTTGACATGTTATTTTTAATTCCGTCTATCTGTACTTGTTAAAAAATTATAGAAATTTTTATGTTTTTTTTATTTTATGGATTAGAGATTTTATCAAAGAATTTTGGAAAATCATGGACTATTTTTCTAAAAAATATAGACATTTGAAATCCAAAATTCTTTTTAAATTCCATCGTTTACTATATGTTTTTTTTATTCTTTTAGCATTTTGGTAATCTTTTTTTCTATTTCACCTATCTACGCTTGTCAAAAAATTCTAAACATTTTTGTGGTGCTTTATTGTACGGATTATAGAATTTATCAGAGAATTCTGGAAAATTCTTCAATTTTTATGAAAAAAATAGAAATACTTTAAGTACAAAATATTTTCAGAATTCCATCGTTTACTATTTGATTTTTTATTATTTTAGTATTTTTCAGACCTTTTTTTTCTATTTTACATGTCTATGGTTTTCAAAAAATTGTAAAATTTTTGTGTTGTTTTATTATATGGATCCGAGATTTTATCAAAAAATGGAGATATTTGAAATACAAAATTTCAACAAAATTCAATTGTTTACTATTTCTTTTTTATTTTTTTAGCATTTTTGGCATTTTGTTTTCTATTTCACCTATCCAAACTTGTCCAAAAATTATGAAATTTTTTGTAGTGTTTTATTGGAAGGGTTAGAGATTTTACCAATGATTTCTGGAAAATTCTAAAAGTTCTTTTTAAAAAAATATAGATATGTGAAATAATTTTTTTTTTCCAAATTCTGCGGTTTACAATTTTTTTTTTATTTTTTTTATTTTTGACATTTTTATTTTTTAATTTCGTCTATTTGTACTTGTCAAAAAATTCTAGAAATTTTTATTTTTTTATTTTATGGATTAGATATTTTATGAATGAATTTTAGAAAATCATGGGCTATTTTTCTAAAAAATATAGACATTTGAAACAATATTCTTCATAAATTCCATCGTTTACTATTTGTGTTTTTTATTTTTTCAGCATTTTGGTAATCTTTTTTTCCTATTTCACCTATCCAAACTTGTAAAAAAATTCTAAACATTTTTGTGGTGCTTTATTGTACGGATTGTAGAATTTGTGAGAGAATTCTGGAAAATTCTTGAATTTTTATTAAAAAAATAGAGATACTTTAAATACAAAATATTTTTAGAATTATATCATTTACTATTTGCTTTTTTAATTTTTTAGTATTTTTGACTTCTTTTTTTTCTATTTTACAAGTCTATAGTTTTCATAAAATTGTAAAATTTTTGTTTTGTTTTATTGTATGGATCCGAGATTTTATCAAAAAATTCTGCAAAACTTTGGTTTTTTTCCTTCAAAAAAATTGAGATATTTGAAATCCAAAATTTCAACATATTTCCATCGTTTACTATTTGTTTTTTATTTTTTTAGCATTTTTGACATTTTCTTTTCTATTTCACCTATCAAAACTTGTCCAAAAATTATGGAATTTTTTAAAGTGATTTATTGGAAGGGTTAGAGATTTTACCAACGATTTCTGGAAAATTCTAAAAGTTCTTGTTAAAAAAATATAGATATGTGAAATAATTTTTTTGTTCAAAATTCTGCGATTTACTATTTTTTTATTTTTTATTATTTTTGACATTTTATTTTTAATTTCGTCTATCTGTACTTGTCTAAAAATTCTAGAAATTTTTCTGTTTTTTTATTTTTTGGATTAGAGATTTCATCAATGAATTTTGGAAAATCACGGACTATTTATGAAATTTTTTGTAGTGTTTTATTGGAAGGGTTAGAGATTTTACCAACGATTGCTGGAAAATTCTAAAAGTTGTTTTAAACAAATTATTGATATGTGAATTTTTTTTTTTTAATTCTGCGGTTTACTATATGTTTTTTTATTTTTTTATTATGTTTGACATTTTATTTTCAATTTTGTCTATCTGTACTTGTCAACAAATTCTAGAAATTAATATGTTTTTTTTATTTTATGGATTAGAGATTTTATCAAAGAATGTTGGAAAATCATGGAATATTTTTCTAAAAAATATAGATATTTGAAATCCAAAATTCTTCATAAATTTCATCGTTTTACTATTTGCGTTTTTTATTTTCTCAGCATTTTGGCAATCTTTTTTTTGCTATTTTACCTATTCAAACTTGCCAAAAAATTCTAAACATTTTTGTGGTGCTTTATTGTACGGATTATAGAATTTATCAGAGAATTCTGGAAAATTCTTGAATTTTTATTAATAAAAATAGAGATACATTAAATACAAAATATTTTAAGAATTCCATCTTTTACTATTTGCTTTTTTAATTTTTTAGTATTTTTGACATCTTTTTTTTGTATTTTACATGTCTACGGTTTTCAAAATATTGTAAAATTTTTGTGTTGTTTTATTGTATGGATCCAAGAATTTTTATCAAAAAATTTTACAAAACTATGGTTGTTTTCTTCAAAAAAATTGAGATATTTAAAATCCAAAATTTCAACAAATTTCCATCGTTTACTATTTCTTTTTTATTTTTTTAGCATTTTTGACATTTTCTTTTCTATTTCACCTATCCAAACTTGTCCAAAAATTATGGAATTTTTTGAAGTGATTTATTGGAAGGGTTTGAGATTTTACCAATGGTTTTTGGAAAATTCTAAAAGTTCTTTTTAAAAAAATATAGATATGTGAAATATTTTTTTTTTTCAAATTCTGCGGTTTACAATTTCTTTTTATTTTTTTTATTATTTTTGACATTTTATTTTCAATTTTGTCTATATGTACTTGTTAAAAAATTCTAAACATTTTTGGAGCGCTTTATTGTAGGGATTATAGAATTTATCATAGAATTCTGGAAAATTCTTGAATTTTTCTTAAAGAAATAGAGATACTTTAAATACAAAATATTTTCAGAATTCCATCAGTTACTATTTGCTTTTTAAATTTTAGTATTTTTGACATCTTTTTTTTTCTATTTTACATGTCTATGGTTTTCAAAAAATTGTAAAATTTTTGTGTTGTTTTATTTTCTGGATATGAGATTTTATCAAAAACTTGAGATATTTGAAATACAAAATTTCAACAAAATTTCATTGTTTACTATTTTTTTTTTATTTTTTTAGGATTTTTGGCATTTTGTTTTCTATTTCACCTATCCAAACATGTCTAAAAATTATGGAATTTTTTGTAGTTTTTATTAGAAGGCTTAGAGATTTTACCAATGATTTTTGGAAAATTCTAAAAGTTCTTTTAAAAAAAATATTGATATGTGAATTTTTTTTTTCAAAATTCTGCGGTTTACTATTTGTTTTTTTATTTTTTTATTTTTTTTTTGACATTTTATTTTCAATTTCGTCTATCTGTACTTGTCAACAAATTCTAGAAATTTTTATATTTTTATATTTTATGGATTAGATATTTTACCAAAGAATTTTTGAAAATCATGGAATATTTTTCTAGAAAATATAGACATTTGAAATCCAAAATTATTCATAAATTCCATTGTTTACTATTTTTTTCCTGCAATTTTGGTAATATTTTTTTCCTATTTAACCTATCCATAATTGTTAAAAAATTATAAACATTTTTGTGGTGCTTTATTGTACGGATTATAGAATATAGCAGAGAATTCTGGAAAATTCTTGAATTTTTATTAAAAAAATAGAGATACTTTAAATTTTAGAATTTTTGATATCTTTTTTCTCTATTTTATATGTCTTTGGTTTTCAAAAAATTGTAAAATTTTTGTGTTGTGTTATTGTACGGATCTGAGATTTTATCAAAAAATTGAGATATTTGAAATACAAAATTTCATCCTTTACTATTTCTTTTTTATTTTTTTAGCATTTTTGGCATTTTGTTTTCTATTTCACCTTTCGAAACTTATCCAAAAATTATGGAATTTTTTGTGGTGTTTTATTGGAAGGGTTAGAGATTTTACCAACGATTTCTGGAAAATTCTAAAAGTTCCTTAAAAAAAATTTTGATATGTGAAATATATATTTTTTTTCAAAATTCTGCGGTTTACTATTTGTTGTTTTATTTTTTTATTATTTTTGACATTTTATTTTCAATTTCGTCTATCTGTACTTGTCAAAAAAATTTAGAAATTTTAATTTTTTTTATTTTATAGATTAGATATTTTATCAAAGAATTTTGGAAAATCATGGAATGGTTTTGAAAAAAATATAGACATTTGAAATCCAAAATTCTGAAAGTTCTTTTAAAAAAAATATTGATATGTGAAATAATTTTTTTTTTCAAAATTCTGCGATTTACATTTTGTGTTTTAATTTTTTGTTATTTTTGACATTTTATTTTCAGTTTCGTCTATCTGTACTTGTAAAAAATTATAGAAATTTTTATGTATTTTATTTTTTCGATTAAAGATTTTATCAAAGAATTTTGGAAAATCATGGAATATTTTTCTAAAAAATATAGACATTTGAAATCCAAAATTCATCATAAATTCTATCGTTTACTATTTGTTTTTTTTAATATTTTGGTAATCTTTTTTTTCCTATTTCGCCTATCCAAACTTGTCAAAAAAATTCTAAACATTTTTGTGGTGCTTTATTGTACGGATTATAGATTTTATCAGAGAATTCTGGAAAATTCTTGAATTTTTACTAAAAAAATAGAGATACTTTAAATACAAAAGATTTTCAGAATTCCATCGTTTACTAATTGCTTTTTTATTTTTTAGTATTTTTGATATCTTTTTTTCTATTTTACCTGTCTATGGTTTTAAAAAAAAAATAAAATTTTTGTGTTGTTTTATTGTATGGATCCGAGATTTTATCAAAAACTTCTACAAAACGATGGTTTTTTTTTTCAAAAATCCATCGTTTACTATTTCGTATTTATTTTTTTAGCATTTTTGACATTTTGGTTTTTATTTCACCTATCCAAACTTGTCCAAAAATTATGGAATTTTTTGTAGTGTTTTATTGGAAGGGTT
>Ga0209489_110515_pt1 | contig 10349 bp, 7 predicted proteins | sample SiratrowhiteBW_FD_187527 | JGI IMG/M metagenome (GOLD analysis project Ga0209489, IMG submission 187527) | Root nodule microbial communities of legume samples collected from California, USA - Siratro white BW (SPAdes) (version 2) | ecosystem: Host-associated > Plants > Roots > Nodule | place: USA...
ATATATAGGATTTAAGGAGAAATAAGATAACTTTGCTTCAAAGTTGGACAAGTGGCTGGAATAGGTACATTGTGGATTCAATCACATATATTTAGACAAATAGAAGATTATGTTTGCTTTCTCTGAGTATATTATTTTAGGGTGATGGGACAAATTTAGGGGTCACTTTCTTTGACCCAATGACTAATCACAGTTTACCTACTTCTCTTTTAAGGGCTTCTCTGCTGTCTACGCTAATTTAGGAACACACTGCATGGTGATTATGTCGGAGAATCAAAATGGGGCACTATCTATGACATGTCCAACAGTTCGGCTTAGATGGAAAAACAAAACATGCATGACTATGTCACACAATTATACCACTTATCTGTTTCATATCTTACTTTGGAGACCACTCTCCTTTTGGCTAATCACCATTGCCCTACTAAGTTTCTTCACAACAACTGTAACAATCAAATCTTATTTCTTGCTTTCTAGTCCCTCGATTGCAGGCATGTCAAATCTGATGATGGTAGTTGACAGTTCCAATAAACAAGCATCGGAATTATTGAGAAAAAAGGGAAAAGGATATGTTCCAAGAAATTGGAAAACTAAAATTTTTAATTTAGGATAAATATATGTAGTTGTATGAGTATTTTATGACTATTTTTTAAGGTTAACTGTAGATATGTCCTCTGAAAGACTGCTTAAAGACATATTTGATAACTAGTGATTGTTATTTTTTTAAGAATGACTAAAAATTGATTATTTAATGTGAATAAATACATAAAATATATTTAATTTTTTAATGAAATAAACAAATCAAATACAGATTAATATAATTACAATTCATTTGAAATGCGATAACCGAATAGCTAAATAGTATTATATCATGATATTTCTTTAAAGAAAATTATCAATTTAAACTGCTGCTTTTATTTTTCAATATCCGTTAAATAAATAAGATCTTATTAAAATTTATAAACAAATAATCAAAATTTCATAGAAGAAGATCCGTTATTTAATCCTATACATAAATATTATAAACATATATGTTGACCTTTTGTTTTGCCAGTTTCTCTGCATACATTAAACTTTTTTCATGCAGAAGGTTGCATCACGATGCAATTTATGAGAGAAAAAGAGCTGATATAGTGAAACTTTCTTTTCGTTTTGGAGGTCACATCATACTGGTTTAATATTCATATGATTTTATCTTGAGGAAAATTATTGCTGTTACTGGTCATAAAAGGAAAAAAAAGTTAGATCAGTATTTTATAAGAGCATCCTAAGTTAGTACATATTGGAAAGGAAGAAGTTTCAGTGTGCAAACTTATTTATTCATTGAGAATTCTCAATGCAATATTTACAATTATATATAAACAATAAAAAAGAAGTTTGGACCCCTGAAAAAGGAAATTATCGATGAGCAAAAGTACAATTGGTATATTATTTTATGACAAATATAAAAAATTATGATTATTTAGGCACTAGGGACCAGAAAATATATAGTACATTTTGTAGGACCTACTTTTTGTGCTAGTTAGGCGCAGGAAATTGTCTCCTTTTTTCAATGCAACTCAAATGTAACTGAGCAGGTAAGTATTTCAAGGCAGTTGCTCAACCACCTACTTTGATTAATTAATCAATCGATTCAACAAACCAAGGGAGTGATTCTAATTAGGACGAAAGCACTTTCAATCCGTATTTATCAAAATAGGAAAAAAATTCTTTTTATAAATAAACAATGTTATGTTGTGGTACGATTTTAAAGAATTTTTTTTATTAAAATAGATAAATCATGTTAGTGTGATATAATTTTAAGGAATAACGTGATATGGTAAGTAGAAAATTTCGTAACTGGTAATTAATTTTAATTAAAATTCTGTTATGTAACAAGATTTCAATGAAAAATAATCAAGTTGAAATCATACCAACATCCAATATGATATAATTTTAGTGTAAAAAATAATCAATTAACTTTGACCATGGTAGAGTAATTCTCAAGCATGCATAGGTGAAATAATTAATTTAATATTAATTAATTAATTAATTTTGTGCATTACTGATACCAAATTAATTAATTTTGATGATAATGCATTCACAGATGAAAAAAAAAATTTGTTTGTGCATTAATTTGGTATTCTAGCCTATGTACTAGAAATAATTAATAATTTGTTTGGGCATTAATTTGGTATTCTATGTAATAGAAATAATTAATTAATTAATTAGATGCATTAATTTTTACGCAAGTATGGGTGAAATAATTTTTTACTGAAAACGTTCCAAAACTGTTTCATGACATGATTTTTATTATATTTTTTCTATTAAAATCATGATAAGTTGGCATGATTTTAGTTAAAATTAATCAGCCTCACAATTTATTTTTTCTTTCGGTGTCCGCTGAAATCTTATCCTTATTATATGACTTTTTTAGATGAAATCGTATTACCGAAATATAATTTATCCATTTTCATAAATAAAAAATTACCCATTAGTAAATAAGAAAATAAATTGCAACATGATGCTTTATCCTCTCATTAGATTAAACTACTTGTTTTAAATTGTGAAACATATTATTTAATTTAATATTTTCCATTTGTCTTATGAGAATTCTCTTATAAGTTTAATTTTAAAGTTGGTTAATAAATTAAAAATATATTTTTTAATTTGTTATAGAATTGATGCAAATAATTAACTAGACAATACTAGTAGAATATCGTAAACTACTTTTATAAATTTAAATAAGTTTTATATAATTTATTTCAAAAGTTAATATTAAAATATATATTTATCATGTTATTTATTCTTTCTTTAAATATCCCTATCTAAATCAATAGAATTATTGAAAATAATTATAAAATTTAAAAAATTAGGTGACTATGTTAGGATCTAAAAAATAACTTTAAAGTAAAAGTGATATACTGAATATTTTATTATTAAAGTGAAAATTTTATATTGGAGTGACATCTTCTTTTGTTTTTTTTTTTCTTTTTTGCAATAGAATGTTTTTTGTTTCTTTCCTGCAAAATGGAGAGAGAGGTTTCTAATCTCCTAAGAGTGTCTTTATGATCAAGATAGGAAGCAAATCGAGAAAACTTCTTTTGCAGATACTGTTAGAAGAAAACATTTGCTTAGGTTTTTAATAACGTTTGCAACATCCATTTGTCGTAGTTGCCCTGTCCTTACCTCAAAGGAGAATGTGTCCTTGTTTAGATCCCAGAAGAAGCGTATCTAGCGGGGCTTAATAAGACTCGCTTGTGTGGTAGGATCGTGCTTGTCAAAGGAGACAAGCCTCTAACACACATGAATGTGCGCAAGAAGCTGGACCTTGCTTGGAAATCCCTTGGTTCTTGGAAGACGATTCCTCTTGGCAAGGGATTTTATAAGTTTTCATTCATCTCTTTGGAAGACATGAGACGTGTGTTAGCAGTTGGATCTTGAAATCTCTCTTCAGGATTTTTGTGGGTCTTTACCTAGACTATGGACTTCGTTTACTAAGACATTGTGTTTGGTTAGAATTCATGGTTTCCCTTTGGAGTATTAGAAACCTCGTGTTATTTTCTCTAACAAGAGAGGTTGGTACCTCTCTTGTGTTAGATGATTGTCCTATGAAGAAAACCCTTGGTTACTATGCTCAGGTACTTGTTGATGTGGATCTTCTCTCTTTTCTGCCAACACTTTTGGTGGAGCACCTAAGTTTTGCCTTTGTCGCTGAAGTGAAGTATGAACGATTTCTGCTTTTTTGTTTTTCTTGAAAAATGATTGGAATATGTTATCTACTTGTAGGCATTACCCTCAAAGTGATACGTCCGATCAACAAGTAAAGCCTAAACAACATTATGTTCCTACGTTGAACTTGGTGACATGGGAGGAAAATTTGAATATGCATACCAAGCTGGTTAGTGTTGCTAATATTTTTGCGGGTATTGACTCTAAACCATCTTCTTTAGGAGGTGATGTTGTTGCTCCTAATAATGGCTCTAATCAGGAAGATAGTTTAGAAGGGATGTCAAGTCTTGTTGATGATTTTCAGCAAACCTTTTCAATTCAGAATGTTGAGCAGATACAATATGTTTCTCCTGAGAATGACTTGGCTCACCCATCTGGTTTGAATCTTTTAAATTATTTTTCTAAATTGCCTTTTTTGGATGAAAACTTGTCCCAAGATAAGCATGAAAATGTGAATATTATGAATTCTAATTTTTCTTAGCTTTTCATGTTGTCATTGTTCCAAGGATAAATAATAATAATTCTAAACTTGTTGCTTCTGAAGAGAATTCCTTACATGGTATTCATATGCAAAGTTTAGTTTATAATAGGTGGGTGGATATGTTAGAGGAAGCTTCTAACTCAAACTTTTATGGTCATGATAATCTGGTCTAATCACCCCACAGACCTAGTAGACCACCTCCTAAAAATTCTTCTATAGTTGCTGGAAAACCCACTAAAATAACTTCTCATATTTTTGTTGGAGTTAAGCTTAATACCATGGTGGTTGCTAGCTTAGAAGTCTAGCAGTTTCGTTTTAGAACTTTTGGTTTGCATTTAACTACTACTAACCCATGCCCTATGAAAAGAGTAAAGTTTCCTTATCAGATATTTTATTTGAGTAAGTTCAATTCTGATCTGTTTTCCTTTAAATCTGTTTTGAGTTATTTTGTCTACCTAGATACAAATGTCTTACATGCGAAGTATTTAACCCTAAAATTAGTCTCTATTAGTTCAAGGTCGTAAGAATATGTTCATATTATTGATCAGGACTTTATGGTGCATGTTAGATAATCCCTGCATTTTTTAGGAGTTAAAGCTCTTTGTCAGTAGTTGTCTAATTTGTTAAGGGAAGATTGTTTTACTTTTCAATAGTATCCTAGGCTAGAGGATCTGGATATGAAGGTGACATGGTCAAAAGTTCCAAATTTATCTTACAAGGATTATAATGATACGTTGCATAGATTTTTACTTATTCTTAAGCTGATGTTTGGAGTAAATTGAGTATTATTTGGTCTATTTGATGTGAAGGTTTGTGTAGAATTGAATCAATATAGAAAATTATTTTTATTGATTAAAATGTAGTTTGCTCTGATATTTAGTTAAATAATTTGAAAATATCCTTTGTTTAAAACATTTAAAATAAGTTGAAGTATGTTTGAGTAAAGACCAAGTGACTCGATTTAGAGGTGATAGTTTTCAAAACTAGTAAGAAAGGATCTAAAAAACCCAACTTGACACACGTAAACTAGTTTTAAAATTCTACAGATTATGCAGACTCGCTGGGCGAGCCATATGCTTACTAGAAAAAGTTCAGGAATTAGAGAAGTCGATAGCATTAGTCGTTAGGTGAACCACTCTCGTTGGACAAATTTAGTCTCAGTGGTTTGATATTTAGGTGAGCAATATTCTCATTGGACGAAATTTAAGGAATTAAAAACCTGAGAGCATTGGCCATTGGGTGAGTCATTCTCACCAGGCAAATTTGAGTCCTAGTGGTTTGGTCGCTAGGAGAGCTTGACATTGAATCCCATAACTTGGTCGCTAGGCGAGTATGAGACTCGGTGGGCAAGAATACATGTTTTGCATAGGTGAGTTGAGACTGTGAGATGTTCTAGTATTTTTAAAGGTTAGATTTCTATATGATTTTATGGTATAGTGAGATGTTGAATGAATTATGAACCATGTGGAAGTGTGATTGAGACATGGCATTTTTAAGAAATGAAATATCGTGTTGAGATTGTTTAGGATATGCATTGCATTAGAGATTCATCAAGAAGGAGATATCTTGACTCTATTAGTATATTGGAATCATATAGATGAAAATTATTAGATGGTGAGAGTTGAGGGATGTTCATATGATTGAGTCTATAGTTTGAAAGATAGTTGGTCTGACAAGTTATATAGATTTACCCTGCAATACGAGAAAACTTAGTTCATATAATCACATAACTTTATAGACAAATAAAATAGTGAAGGTAGTATGACAGGTGTAGATCTCTGAGTCAAATTCAATACATGTGTCTTCTAGAAGTAGAGTCAAGTGTTTATATGTATGTGAATGAATTTTTAACATGAGTGGTATTGAATGAGTTATTTATAGACACTTGATTGTTTAGTACACTATAACGGATAAAGTGTGAAATTTTGAGATATTTGTGACTTGTTTGAATTGAAATTTAAATTTATGTTGACATTTTTTAAAAATCTCTAATTTATCTTGTTTCTTGTTGTGTTTTGTTTAAAAATTGTGATGATCGTGTGTTACACGAGAGTAGATGTTGTTACATGTGATAGAACCCCATAATGAACAGTTAGACTTTTAATTTTTTTGGTCTTGTTTTGGGTACATGTACTAAAATCCTATAAAGAGAGATATTATTTCGTAAAACTATTTGTTGATCTTTATTCTTTGGCGGCATTAGTATGTTTACTTGAAAATGGTTTTACAATTAGGAATACTTAGAATCCATGCATGAAATCTATTTGACCCCCATACAGAAGTCATCAAAAAGACAAGAATCATAGTTGATCTTACGGGATCTTCATTTTTTAAAGCATAAAACTCATGGCATCTATCAACCTTCCTTTAAATCCCTCTTTGACCTTTACTGATGAAAATTATCACATTTGGTCAGTAGAGATGTAAGGTTTTTTGGAAGCTTATGACCTATGGAAAATTATGGTTGAAGACACACCAATAACTCCATTACCAACCAATCCTACCACAACTCAGACCAAATCTTACAATGAAGAAAAGGCAAAGCAACCCAAGACTAAGTCACTGATATAACACTCTGTGGCAGATTGTGTGTTCTATAGGATCATGGTATGTAAAACATTAAAGGAGGCATGATACAAATTGAAAGAAGAGTATGAAGGAAGTGATAAAACACATCAAATGTAAGTGTTGAATTTGAAAAGAGAATTTGAATTTAAATCTCTACATATGCAAAAGGATGAAAGATAAGTGTCAATTTTAAGTGTTTTTATACATGAGAAAGCTTGAGTACTTGGGGGTTTAAAATTTTTTAAAATAGTAATTACCCCCAATTTAAGAGTTTTTGGATCTAAATTTAGGTTTTGAGTCTTGAGTTAAAGGAAATCATTTAATCTCAATTATTGTGAAATTTCAAGTATAAAAGAATAAAGAAAATAAGAGATTGGAAGATTCATGAAGAAAAGAAATAAAAAGTTTAAAATAAAAAATCCCAAGTGTAAAGTCACTTAACCTAGGACCAAAAACAAGTTTAAAAGGGCAATTTTAGGTTTTCTGATCAAGACCTGGAGGAAAAAGAGCAGCCATCAAGGACGAAAGCAATTCATCAACTCTTCTTCTTCTCTGGCAATCTTCCTTTCCTTGGATTGTAATGGTTACCATGAGTAGCTAATTCTTCCTTTTCGGGATTGAATGTAGTTTTTTCAACTTATTTGTATTTTGGTGATTTTTATATATAATATTCAGTTTCTACTCAATTGGTATGTTCATCTTGTGCTTAATGCTAGATTTTATCTGATCAATAGAGTCTTCATTTTGATTCTTGAATTTAGCTGGGAAGTGCTTTTAAGTTTCTGACCTAGGTGAAAATACTCAATATATTCGAATACTAGGGATAGGTTTCGATGTATTGATTGCATATAACTTCTTAATGCTGGTTAATCTACTAAATAGCTGAGGGATCAGTGTTTAAGAATGAGGGAGATAGATGAAGTTCAATCCCAAAGTTCTTCTAGATATTTTAAAACCACTTTTGATATTCAATAATTTATTTTGAAATTGTTCTTTTATGTTCTTTTGTTATTTAAATCAAATCATCCTGAAAATTTTATTTGCTTAGTGCGTAATGGAAACTGAGATTTTTAAGCAAAATTGTTCTATGTGGGATCGACAATCGTACTTTAAAATCTATATTACTTTTAACTCGGTACACTTGTCGAGAAAGGTAATCAATGAAATAGTTGGTAAGTATATCGATTGGATCCCTTCAATTGTTAATAACATTAGACTGCTTGGTGATGATTTTCTGAATAAAAAGATTGTGGAGAAAGTTCTTGTTACTCTTTCTGAGATGTTTGAATCTAAAATCTCATCTCTTGAAGAATCCAAGGAGGATTTAAACATTGTCTCCTTGGGAGAGCTGATGAGTGTTCTCGAAGCACAAGAACAAAAAAGATCTATGTGACAGGAAAATGTCACTGAAAGAGTTCTTTATCTGAAAAGGTAAAATTCTTGTAAAGGAAAATAAAAATCTAGCCAAAAGAATAAGACTAATAATGATGGTGACAAAAGCCATTTACAACCTTACAAGAACTGCAAAAAGACAACACACATGGAGAAGTATTGTTGGTGCAAGTATGACATTGTGTGTGGTGATCGCAAACAACTAGGACATATATCTAAAGTTTGCAAATCTAAAAACAAAGCCTCCAAGCAAGCACAATTGGCTAAAACTGCTAATGCACAAGAGGAGCAACTTTTTTCATTCTCTTACTTTTCAACAAATGACTCCTCTGGTACTTGGCTAGTTGATAGTGGTTGCACACATTACTTGTGAGAAGATGTTGGCATGTTCAAAAGCCTGGATGTTATACACAACTTCAGGGTAAAAGTAGGAAATTGTGATTTTTTGGATGTTAAAGACAAAGGTTCAGTTGTTGTATCTACAACTTCATGTACCAAAATTATCCTTGATGTTTTATATATTCCTGTTATCAGCCAAAATTTGTTAAGTGTTACAGATGCTTGTGAACAATTCACTACTGTTCAAAGATTGCAAGTACACCATTTTTTATGTCTGTGGTGTAGAATTATTCTGTGTCAAAATGGACAATAGAACTTTTGCAGTTGCTTGGGAAAGCAACTAAGCAGGCTTATTCAAGTGTTTCACAGATAGTTACAAATTTGTGGTACAAGACTTTGCCACTTCAATCAAAGAAGCATTTAGAGATGAATGATAAGGATTTAGTGGAAGATTTACCTAAAATTTCTCATGAATCTGAAGTTTGTAAGACTTATCAACAAGGAAAGCAAATAAAACTACCATTTCAAAAGAATCAATGGTGGAAAGCCAACCAAAAGCTTCAACTTATTAACACTAACGTATGTGGTCCTATGAAAATAAAATCTTTCAATGACATTAAAAATTAGTTGACTCTACCCTACACATCACAACAAAATGCAAGATTGCAAATCTACCAACACTCCAATTTTCACAGGTTTGAAGCTTGGCAAGGATGAGTTTTCTGAAAAGGTGGATGAGAGCATGTACAAAAGCATGGTTGATAACCTTCTATACCTCACTGCAAGCAAGCCCTAACATTCTATTTGTTAGAAGTTTACTATCTAGAATAATGCATTATTGTAAAGAAACTCACTTCACATCTGCTAAAAGAGTGTTGACATACACAAAGGGGACCAACACACTTTGGAATTTTTTTTTCTAAAATCTGTAAAAGAGACTTTGAAGCTGGTTTGGCTACACTGACAGTAACTGGGGTGGTTGTGTAGATTATTCAAAAAGCACCTCTGGATATATATTCTCTTTGAGAATTTGTTTTTTAGTTGGTGTTCAAGAAAATAAGAAACTACAGCTCAGTCAACTGCAGAGGCTGAGTATATTGCAATTGCTATGCTATGAAGCAAGTTATTTGGTTAAGGAAGATGTTGGAAGACTTGGGGTGTAACAAATAGAAGCTAAAAAGATTAATTCTAATAACAGTTCAACAGTTTTAATCTCAAAATATCCATTGTTTTAGGGTCGTACTAAGCACGCTGTCACAACCGGGATCACGACGGGGACGGCAAACAAAAATCATTTTATTTTTTAATTTTCAAAACAGAGGAGTCGCTACCATAATTTATTAAAGGAAAAACTATGGAAAACCAAAAATTAGATAAGGCAAGTTCACAAAACTAGATTCAGAGTCCGGGAGTCGGTTACGTGTGGGGAAAGTATTAGCACCCCACAACGCCCGCCTTAAGGCGGTACCTTTAACTAAATAAGTAAAATAAAAGAGTGTGTTTTTTTTTGTAAATATTTATCCTTTCCAAAAGAATATAATTGCAAATAATAACAAAACAAAACATTTTTAGTTTAAAGGGGAGCCCGACAAGGATTTGACCTCGCTCCTACGTATCTCTATAAGGATAGAGAATTAGGGTTACGTAGTTCTTTGATGATAAGATTGTTGGTTGTTTTGATTTGTATTTTTGAAAGTTTATGTTTGAAAATAAGGTAATTGAATGGTGTCAGTGCCAGGTTTAAAGCCTGGGCTTTGAGGAACGGTGCCAGGTTTAAAGCCTGGGCTTTGAGGAACGGTGCCAGGTTTAAAGCCTGGGCTTTGAGGAACGGTGCCAGGTTTAAAGCCTGGGCTTTGAG
>Ga0209489_110521_pt1 | contig 10343 bp, 8 predicted proteins | sample SiratrowhiteBW_FD_187527 | JGI IMG/M metagenome (GOLD analysis project Ga0209489, IMG submission 187527) | Root nodule microbial communities of legume samples collected from California, USA - Siratro white BW (SPAdes) (version 2) | ecosystem: Host-associated > Plants > Roots > Nodule | place: USA...
TATTTTTTTAAAATTTATTTATATATATATATATATATTATATATATATATATATATATATATATATATATATATATATATATATATTATTTTTGTTTTGATTGTAATGTTGTCACCATATAATTGTTCAGCTTTTTATTTTTTTTTATATAATTTCATTAAGTCCTCAATAGATATTGATAAAATTGTGTTGGATTTACAGACTCTTTCTATTTATTTGAAACAATCAACTGCAAATCATGCATATATATCATAATACACTTTGAATTATAATTTTTTATCGCTTAATTACAACTTATTTTATCCTTTAATTATAGTTTATGTTATTTCTTGATTATTTGTCATCTTGTACATATTTTTCTGTATATAATTATTCAAGAATAAATCCTTTTGTAATATATATACTCATATATATTTGTATGATATATATACTCAATATATAAAAATTATATTTCTCTATATGATATCAGAGCTACAAACTTAACTAGTCATTTTCGATCTTGTCAATGACATCAGTGCTTCTTCCGTTTACTTTGTTATTGAACTTGTTCCTAAGCAACTATACTTTAACATTATTAATAAGTGGACTTTTTTTGTCTAAAGCGAGATCCCGATGGCTTATAATGCATTTCTTCATAGTAGTACCTTGGAGGATATTTACATGTCTCAACTACCAGTTTTTGTCAACTCTCACTTCTCAAATTAAGTATGCAAGCTTCACAAAGCGTTGTACGGTCTCAAACAAGCACAAAAGATTTTCTTACCTCCATCTTAAGGGGACGCCTCGTGCTTGGTATAGTGTACTAAAGAAAACTTGAACCTAGGACCTCTCATCAGCTTGAAAGAACCTACAACCATAAGACCAAAGCAACTTTTCTGTCATGTTACAATTATTTTTATACTTATTATTACAATTACAATTACAATTACTATTAATATTATTATTATTATTATTATTATTATTATTATTATTATAGATATTATTATTATTACTTAGATTATTATTATTCTTATTATTATTGATATTATTATAATTATAATAATAATAATTATTATTATTAATATTAGTAATATTATCATTGATATTATTAAAATTATTATTATTATTGATATTATTACAATTATTATTATTATTATTATTATTATTAATTTATTATTATTATTGATATTGTAATTATTATTATTAAAATTATTATTATTATTATCTGTGACCGAATTTTTGACCGAATCTGTGATAGATTTCTGTGACTGAATCTGTGACTGATTTTATGATCGATTCAGTGACTGATTTTGTGACCGATTCAGTGACTGAATCTATGACCGAATCTGTGACCGATTTTTTCGGTCACTGATTCAGTCACTGATAATGACCAATTTTTTCTGTCACTAATTTCGGTCACTATTTAGCAATTTTCTAGTAGTGATCTATAGGACTTAGTTTACGTGTTGATGGATTTACTCTATTTAGCTAACTAGAAATACCATATTTTGTTGCCTTGTGTGTTGATGGATTCACTCCCTCATAACTATGCATGATGACTCCTTATATGTTATTGACATTGATCATTCTGGGGCCACACAATCCAAAAGTGAAAATTGATGTGTATTTTGCAGCCATTGGTTGATGAATTGTTGCAAATAGAGAATCATGGTGTAATAACATATGATGCCTAAAAGAAAGCAAAGTTTTCAATTAAGAGTTGCATTGATGTTGACAATAAATGATTTTTCTGCCTATGTGATGTTGGCTGGATAGAGTACGGTCAGAAAATTTGCATGTCCAATTTGTATGAAAAAGTCAAAAGCTTTCTCATTTAAAAATGGAAGAAAAATTACTTGGTTTGATGTCATCATCAACTTTTACCTTGTAATCATGTTTTAAAGAGAAAAAAAGGATACTTTTTATAAAAGTAGAATTGAAAAAGACATACCTCCTTCTAGGTTAAGTGGTGAACATGTATATAGTATGATTTCTAGCATTCCTAAGTTAACTGAAGTGAGGATATGCAATGCTTTAGGTCATGGGCATTCGCATAATTGGATAAAAAGAATCATATTTTGAAATTTATCATATTGGAAAAACAATCATTTTAGACACAACTTAGATGTTATACATATAGAAAGAATGTATTCAAAAATGAAGAGGAACCTTCAAATATGGAAGTTGCTAATGTTGTGAAATGTTAAATTCAGATCAATAACCATTGTGGCCAGGATGTAAGAATATATCAGAGTTGATTGCTGCTATGATCTTCGTAAAATCCAAACATACTATGTCTCAAGCTTGCTTGATCTGATAAAGTTTATAGAAGAGTCAAACTACCGTAATAATTTCTTTCCTTTTAATTTTAGGGAAACAAAGAAAATTGTATTAGAGCTTGGTTTATTCGAGGATAAAAATAAATTGTTGCATTGATGCTTATATGTCGTATTACAAATGGGACAATACTTTGAAAGAAAGTGTGTTTTGTGGAAAGCCTCGATATAAAGCACACAATGAATGCAAGAAAAATTCTAAAGATGTTTCGTATAAGAGATTGCATTACTTGCCACTTATCCGTAGATTACAAAGATTATTTGCTTATATAACATCTATAGAGTACATGAAGTGGCATGATGAAAATTGTAGGGAAGGTGTGTTATGTCATCCTTCATATGGAGAAGCTTAGAAACATTTTTATAAATTGTATCTTTAGTTTGCCTCAAAACCTTGAAATGTTATACCAATGATATCAAAAATCAATTAACAAAGTGCCATGGGGAACTTTTAGCTTGTCACTACAACATGGTGGTGGCCATGCAAGTTTCTTATGGGGACTCATGGCGACTACTTCTTTCATCACGATGCTACCGCTAAATGAAAATGGTGAAAAAGGCAGAGAGAATCCCTAATTTGTGTAGCGGTGACAGTGGCACGATCATTAAAAGATGAAGTTGTGCACCGATGCAATGAAGAAGGTTGTGTTGAAAACCTTAATGTGTTGTGCAACAACTCCTCTTTTGGGTTTTAGGTGTTCAAGTAATTAGGTCTTACCCGACCCAATTCAAATTAGTGTGCAACACATTATTTCATTTAACCTAATAGCACTCGTAGCCTTTCCTCATCGCTCACTGCCAATTAAATTTATATTTTTGTATTTTTTTTAAATTATCTATATGTATATATATTGTATTAGATGTGTGTGTGTGTATTTGTATGTTTTTACCGCAATGCTTTACCATAATTGTTCAGTTTTTTGTTATAATTTCATAAAGGATTTTTGGGATCCCCAATATTTTCTGTTATTCGATATCCGATAACATTGTGTTAGACTTGACATGGGTGTTGATGGATTTACTTTGTTTAGCTAATCAACAACACCATACTTTTGTTGGCTTGTGTGCTGACAGATTCACTCCCTCAAAACTATGCATGATGACTACTTATATGTTATTAACAATGATCATTCTGGAGCCACACAATCCAAAAGTGAAAATTAATGTGTATTTTGCAGTTTTTGGTTGATGAATTGTTACAATTATGAAATGATGGTGTAATAACATATGGTGCCTCAAAAAAAGTGAAATTTTTTTATTAAGAGTTGCATTGATGTGGACAATAAATGATTTTTCTGCCTATGAGATGTTGTCTGGATGAAGCATGATTGGAAAATTTACATGTCTAATTTCTATGAAAAGTCAAAGGCTTTCTCAATGAAAAACGAAAGAAAAATTACTTGGTTTGATGTCGTCATCAATTTTTATCTTGTAATCATGTTTTAAAGAGAAATAAGGATGCTTTTTACAAAAGTAGAATTGATAAAGACGAACCTCCTTCTAGGTTAAGTGGTAAACAATTATATATTATGATTTCTAGCCTTTCTAAGCTAAAGTGAGGATATGCAATGCTTTAGGTAATAGGCATTCCCATAATTAGACAAAGAGAAGCATATTTTAAAATTTATCATATTGGAAAAACAATCATTTTAGACACAACTTAGAATTTATACATATAGAAAAGAATGTATTTGAAATGTGTTCCATACTATTATCGACAACAAAGAGAAAATTAAAGATAATGAGAATGAATGATTGGACTTAGCAACGTAATTATTGTTAAAAACAAATCTTAGCGAAAAATGTATGCATTACGAGAATTTTCAAACTAATAGATAATTATTAATATATATTCATTAAAATACCATTATCATTGAATTTTATTGATGGTTAATTGACTTACGGTTTCAAATTATCCATCACTAAAATTTGTGAGTAATTACTGACAGATTTAATCTGTCGATAAATTGATCACTCAATTATCTGTTGACAATATATATCAGTAATTATTGATGGACTTGAACCTGTCAGTAAAATGATTAAGATAATAATGATAAATATAAAAACAATATTCTTAATAATAATAATAATATTTCTAATAATAATAATATTATTATTATTAATAAAGATAATAATAGTAATATTATTATTAGTAAAGGTAATAATAATGATAATCATTATTTTCAATAATAATTATTACCAATAGAGATAATAATAATAATATTTATTAAGATAATAATAACAATAATTTATTATAATAATAATAACTATTATTAATATTTTTATGATAATAATTAAGATAAGAATAATAATATTAGTAATATTAATAAAAAATGATAATAAAAGGAATAATAATTATTATTATACTAGTAATATAAATATTAATAATAATAATAATTATTATTATTTTGATAATAATAATAATAATAATATAAATAACTATGATACCAATAATAAAAATAATAATTATTATGGGAATAATAATACTAATAATATGTATTATAATAATAATAAAATAATTTTAGGAGTAATTATTATTTTATTATATTAATATTAATAATAATTATTATTATTTTTATTATTATTATATGACTAAAGAGTTTCGCGATTATAAGTTCTATATATTGTTATAGAACCTAGGTTTGTTTTCTTCTTGAAATAGATTGTTAATAGCATTAATACAAATAACAAAAATAGTAAAATAATAATAATAAAAGTAATAATAGTAATAATAATAATAATAATAATATAAATAAAAATTATAATAATAATATTAATAGTAAAAATAATATTTTTGATATTTATCAATTAATTTTTTTCTAGTAAATTTATTAGTAACCGATAGATTTTGACCATCCGTAAATTTGAAATTTCTTGTAGTGACAAAGTCTAAAGTTAAATTTTACTTATAAAAAAAATAAAAGAATGATGTATGTGAATGGATGAAGGGGTTAAAAATGTATTATAGTTATATTTTCAATATTTCTAAATGTGTAGATACAAAATGTACAATACTTTATAGGATAAAAAGTCAAAATTGTCGTCATATTTTTATGGAATGTCTTCTCCTAATACCTTTGAGAGTTTTTCCTAAATTCATATGGAAACCCTTAATTGAATTTAGTCAGTTCTTTAAATATTTGTATTTGTTGTGCTACATGAAGATTATTTATTGAAAATAACAGGTTTGTAATATTATGTAACTTGTAACATATATTTGTACCTGCAATTTTTTATTTTATTTTATGAAACATTTACTAATTCATTTGTCTTTTAAAGTTAGTTTTTAAAGGTAGCCTGGATGAAGCAATTCAATACTATTAGATATACCCATTTCATTGATAATCATTTATACTATTTAATATGAATATTATTATACAACTCTTAGAATAATTGATATTACACTTTTTATACTTAGGTTTTTAAATTACAAAAATAGTGAAGAACAAAAGAAATGTGGAAGGATCTATCTGTGAAGCATATTTATTATAAGAGACATCCTATTTTTGTTTTCACTATTTTGTGTCTCTTAGTTATGTGAATGAGGAAGTTCATCAACATCATACACAACGAATTTTGTTTATCTTCAAACCATTTGGATCAGCAATTGGTAAATGTATAAGAAAATATGACTTAATGCTAGAGAGAGGTCAGTTGTCCAATTGCATGTTCTCTTGAAGTGTAACGAGGTTAAGCTATTTATTGAATAAGTATCAAACACTAAATATATGTTATTTTTAATTCATTCACTACTAAAAAATTGTTGAATAGTGACTGAAATTAGTGACCGAAAAATTCGGTTATTATCAGCGACTGAATCAGTGATCGAAAAAATCAGTCACTAATGGTAACAGAATCAGTGATCGAAAATTGCAGTCATTTCGATCACAAATTCGATCACTGATTCGGTTACTGATTCGGTCACAGATAATAATAATAATAATAATAATAATAATAATATTTGTAATAATAATAGTAATAATAATAAGAATAATAATAATAGTAATAACAATAATAATAACAATAATAATGTTTATAATTATAATACTAAGAATAATAATAATTATAATTGTAATTGTAATAATAAGTATAATAATAATAGTAACATGACATAAAAGTTGCTTTGGTCTGATGGTTATGGGTTTCACAAGATGTTGAGAGGTCCTAGGTTTAAGTCCCCTTTAATGTACTTTGTCCTAAACTTTATCAAAATAATTAATGGGTGGTAATAAAAAGTATAAAATTATAACTAAAAATAATATAAATAATAAAATGAATAATAGATGTAAAAATAATAATTTTTTAATAAAAATAATATTCGTTAATTTTTAAAATTGATTCAGTCACTCTACATCAACGACCAACAAAATAGTGACTAATGTTATTTGGTCATTATTTTAATGAGTAACCAATTTTAGTCATTTAGTAACTAATTTTTTCATCACTATTTTTGACTTTTCTAATAGTGATTTAAGAATTGTTAATTTTAATTCATTTAATATTATTTTTACAACACATATGTACAATTTTGAAAGATATCTATAGAAATTTAAAAATGATATCATTAAAAACAATTAGAAGCTAATTTCCAACTCTGGTTTCAAGAATATGTAAGCATTGATTTAAAAAATATTGACACCAATTTATTTTATTATATCTTTCATTCGTAACTTTTATTTGAATAGGTCAAACAAAATCACTAACTTAGGTTACAAAGTCCTCAACTCTATGACTTGGGAAAGGGAACTTTAAAACTAGCAAAGTCATGGCCAATTTATTTTGTGAATGGATACAAAATTTTATATAATGACATGAGATAAAGGCAAAACAACATATAATAGTGAGGTAGTGAGATGTGTATTAGCAGAATTGGACATTGAAACTTTAAGTAATTATTATTGTGTTCTTACAAATATTCTAGAATTACAATGACCAAGTGAATCATAAAATAAATTAGTTTTATGTTAGTGTGATTAGAATGATCCTTCAATTTAGGAGATGAGAACACACCAGAAATACAATATTATAGAAGTAAGAAAAATGAAAAATATAAAAAATTTATAGAAGAAAAAGGAAAAATATAAAAAATTTGATCTTTTTAATTTTTCTAAAAACTGCAACTGAAGACAAAGTCAAGGAGATATGTTGATAATTAATAGACATACTTTGGAAGTTGCTTAAAGTAAATTATTTCATGAACAATGAATATGAGGAGGAAGAAAAAGATTTCATGCTAGAGGAAGAGGAAAATGAACAGGAAGATTAAGATAGTTTTTTTTCTAAATATTTTTACAATTATAATAATTATTTATAATATATTTACATGGACGATGTTATTTTAGTATTACATTTATAATACTCATTTAAAATTTCATATTTGTAGTTTTTATCTATTGTTGAGATTATAAATGTCAGATTCGAAGAGACCAATATCACACTAGTAGAAAAATAGGTTTTAACGTCTCCTTTTTATGACGGTTAAACAGGCAAACGATGTAGTCAGAAGCGCGGTGACATTTTTGTAAATAAATGAACAATCCTACGTCGGTTGGCACAAACAACCGTCATTGACCTATTTATAAAAAAGAAAAATTCAAATTTTTAAAAGTTCCAGGAGGCACGTGAATCCCACGTCAGTTAAGAGGCCAACACTGACGTGAGATTGTTGTCCACTACGCCGGTTACGGCCTTAAAACCGACATAGTGCATGCTATATGACAAATTGGGGAAAATTGGGGAACAGATGTTGAAATTAGGGCACACACCACGTCGGCTACAAAGTCCAGAACCGATGTGGTGTGTTAACAGTGAATTTTTTTTTTAATTTCAGGGCATGTACCACGTCGGTTGGGAAGCCAGAACCGACGTGGTACTTCTATTTTACCTCCAACGCGAAATTTCACTTCACTTTTCTTCTTCTCCACTACTCTTGCCCTTTCCCTGTCACTGTTCCGACGTCTTCTCCCTCACTTTTCGACTTCCATTGCTTCCTCATTGTACTCCATTTCACTTCCTCTTGTTCGCAAAGTCGAGAGCGTCTCTTTAAACGGTTCCATTTTTGATTTGAACGTGCGTTTGCTTTGAAACTTTCGTTTGAAGCTTTCGTTTTTTGGTTTCTCTTCCATTTTCGTTTGCTTTAACTGATTTTGTTATTCTATTCAGTATTTGTTTGTGCTTTGTGGTTTTGGTAGGGTTTGTTTGCCCGAGTTGGGTTCGGTTCGATTTTGGCGTCACAACTTTGGGTTGGTCGTCTTCTCTGTTTTGGCGTCACCACTACTCTACAAGAGGTGTGCTTTTATCATCTTTGAAATGATTGTATTGAATGTTTATCTGCATGATTAGAATGCTTGTTCGGATTAAAATGTTTTTGGAGTATGTTTGATCCATGTTTTGTGCGTATAGTATTGGGTCCGAGAATGTTGCATTGTTGGCAATTTTTTTATTTTATTTGATCATTGTTCTATGATTGAGATGCTTTTATGATTAGATTGCTTAAATTGCCTTTGTGTATAATTTGATATGGGAAAAACACGTTTGGGTACTGAGTCCGGGGATGTTCGATCCCCATCAATTTTTATTTAATCTTACTGATTGAGTTTTGTGTTTGAAAGCCTTTCACTACTCGTAGTGATGGATCGAAGTTGGATAAATGCAAGTCGAATAAGTGATGTGTATGAGAAAGGTGTTGAAGATTTTTGGAATTTGCTAGATGTAATGGAGCAACAATAAATGGAAGATATTACTCTCCGTGTGTGAAGTGTGTGAATTTAATAAGACTAGATAGTTGATACGAGAGCATGTTCTTTGTGATGGTTTCTTGAAGAACTATACAACGTGAACTTGGCATGGTGAAGTTCTAGACTTACCATATGCATCTGAGCAAGATCAATGTGAACAATCTAATCTATTTTCTGAAGATTACATGAATGACATGATTCGTGATATTGGAGGAGAGAGTGTCCACCAAGCCCATGTGTTTGATTGGTTGAAAGATGATTCACTAACAGAATTGTATCCCGATTGTTCAAGTTTCTCACGTTTGTCAGCAGTATTACGGTTATCTAATATGAAGGCAAGAAATAGGTGGACTGATAGAAGTTTTATTGAGTTACTTGAATTTTTGCATCAAATACTTCCTGAAGGTAATACATTGCTGACCAGTCACTATGAGGCCAAGAAGATATTGTGTCCAATGGGTTTGGAGTACCGAAAGATACATGCTTGTCCAAATGATTGCATATTATATAGAAAAGAATTCAAAGGATTGCATAAGTGTCCCAGATGTGGGGTTTCAAGATACAAAGTAAAGGATGATGACGAGGATGAAGATGACTTTAAAAAGGGTCCTTCTGCCAAGGTATTGTGGTATCTTCCAATTATACCACGTTTAAAACATTTTTTTGGCAATGTTAATGATGCGAAGAACTTGAGATGACATTCAAGTGGAAGAAAATGTGATGGGTTGTTACGACATACTGCCGATTCACTACAATGGAAGAAACATCTATTATTGAGAGATATATTACAGAGGAAGCAATTGAGTTTTATACGACATATATGTCAAAAGTAGATGCTATTGGTGTACCGAGGACGAGGTATGAAGGAAAGCAAGAAGGCAAAGGCATAAGAGGTGTGAAAATAGTTCGAAAAGATCAACAACAGGTACTCCAAGCACACTTGTATATTTTGAACAATACTGATGATGCTCTTCCTTACATACATGAACACAAAATGTTGTCGAAGACAATGAACCCACTTGCAAATGAGAAGTAGTTATTGAATGAACATAACAAGACATTTTTGAAATGGTTTCAACAAAAAATTCTTCAAAATGGTTGTGATGTTGATGATTTGAAATGGTTAGCACGAGGACCTAACTTTGATGTCATAACATGATCTGGGTATGATATTAACAAGCTCTCTTTTTACACAATTACTGAGGATCAGAAAAGTATTGTGCAGAATAGTGGTGTCACACTTGAGGCAGAGTCAATGCACTTTGCTAGTTCAAAAGACAACAATCATGT
>Ga0209489_110524_pt1 | contig 10340 bp, 9 predicted proteins | sample SiratrowhiteBW_FD_187527 | JGI IMG/M metagenome (GOLD analysis project Ga0209489, IMG submission 187527) | Root nodule microbial communities of legume samples collected from California, USA - Siratro white BW (SPAdes) (version 2) | ecosystem: Host-associated > Plants > Roots > Nodule | place: USA...
CGACTCAATAGTCCAACATGCTGACAACTCTATTTCAAGACACTTACCTCCCATCAATGAGGAAAATGATGTTGATGAAGTACATGCTACAAGGAATGATCACAATGAAGGAATATGGGAAAACATTATAACACTGCCAGAATAAGATCAAGTAATGTTTAATTATTAGTTATTTATATTTTGAAATTTGATTTTACTCAAATTTAATTATTTAGGGTTTATTTATTTGTTGTTTTTATTTTGTAAGTTTTAATTTTATGTTTCTTTTTCTTTGTAGGTCATATCTGATTCACAGAAGAAGAGTAGAGAGCCTACATGGTTGAGAGATGTTACTGCTAGTCGACTTGGTGGTTTGAAGGTCGTAGTAGACCTAGACCCTCAGACCGGTAGGGCTTCAGGCCCTAATTGTGCTGTGTTTGTCAGCTATTTGGGTGTTTTGGCACGTACAAAGGTGTCTATTTTGGTTCCGACTTGGGATCATGTTACTGAATCTGAGAAAAATATGATATGGCAGGATCTTACTGTAAGTCATCATTTAAAGCTTATTATAAGTCATTAATAATGATAATTATGTATTATATGTTTGATGACTTGTTTAATTTATTTTGCAGACAAACTTTGACTTTGAAACATCTCCATTAATAAGAAAGAAAATTATGTCATCTATTGCTATCAAATGGAGAAATTTCAAGATAAACTTGACCAATTGGTATGTTTATGGTCGCCTCAAGGAAAAGTCTCCATGTGAGAAGTATAATATTGATGAAGAGACTTGGACACAATTTGTCCAATCTAGAGAGGATCCCTCTTGGCAGGTTTGTTTTATCAATCATAATTTCATTTAATAATATGACTTGGCAACACAAATTTTGATTTATTGTATAGGAAAAGAGGAAGAAAGTACAACAGACTCAGCAGAGGAATGTCACCCCCCACCAATTGTCTCGGGGGAGGGGGGGTATGATTTATTAGAAAAAAAAGATTATGGACGAAAAATTGCTAAGATTAAGGGAAGCATCAGGTTCAGATGAAGTCATTTCTCCTCCATCCCCTCGTAGTCGACATGAGAAATGGAAGTCGGCTAGGACTAAACCTGGAGGGCAGATGACTTCACCAGAGGCTTATGAGATTGCCCAGCGCATTGTAAGTTAATAAAAATTTACTCATAATTTCTAATGTCTTACTATTATACAATGTTGACATTGCATTCTTTCTTTCAGGATTCTTTGGTGGAGCAGAGCTCCCAGGGCAGTTTTGTCATTCAAGGAAGACAAGATATTGACTACTGCTCTGGGAACTGAGGAACACCCCAGTCGTGTACGGACTGCTGGATATGGCGTGGGTGTTAGACAATATTTTGGTTCTGCTCCACGGTCGCTCATCTCACAGTGCAAATATAGCGATGGAGATATCTCGACTTAAAGATGAATTGACGTCTCAGCTTAAAGATGAATTGACGTCTCAAATAGAACAAACAGTACGAGATAAATTAAAAGATGAGTTGAGACATGAGATTAGAAGATAATTGGAGGAGTTATCACAGCAGCACACTCCTTTGCAAGAAGGTGTAGTACTACCTACACGAGGCAAAGCTAGCACAAAAGGCAGTTGTGTTGCTGCGGACGAGGAGGAGGAGGAAGACACTCGCTGTTGATACATCATATCAGTGTAAATTATTTGCTGGCGATCCTCCTCAATTGGTGGCCATTGGGAGAGTGTTTGTCAGGTCTTTGATGCTCCATACTGTTCCACTTGGAGATGATTTTTCTAGAGTTGTCGTCGAAGAGGTTAGAGAGGCAGATGCCGAGGTGCCAGTGCCCACATCAGAGGTTCGATTAGTGGGAGAAGCACTCGGTACCTTTATTGCGTGGCCTTCACATCTCTTACAGCCTATTTCTAGAAGGACTCAGGTATTGTGATTTGCCTTAATTTTATATAAATTTCTCAGTTTATGGTAATTAACTCGTTTTGTTTGTGTTACAGGACTAAGGGAGTAAAGGGAAATCACCAGCTCATGATTTAAGCCCTAGGTCTACACCAACTGAGTCAGAAGTGAATCCACTTCAAGAGTTGACCCGTGTATTGCACGAGTTATTTAATAGTCCTGCTCAAATTCCTTGGCGACCATCTATCTTTGGGATAGATGGTATCCCGTGTACATATCTATGCAGGACATCTTGGAAATAGTTGGTGGTTCCCAGATGATAAACATTAATATTATTCAGCTCTGGATGATGTAAGTATACCTTCCCACTATATTTCTCAATTCCATATTTCATCAACTTATGATATTACTAGCATTGATTTTCATAATACATGTACATAAATGATTTAGTTTATAGCACAGGGAATCCGGACATTTATGGATTCCTTGAGCCTCAAAGTTTACAAAGGTCTGGTAATAAAAAGATTGATAATCATACCTATATACAAAACTGGATATCAGAATCGAGGAAGAGGATTTACTTTGCCCCCATTATCCATCAGTAAGTTTCAAATCTTTATATTTTGATCTTAAGTAATTTGAGAATATTAGATTAATAATACATTTTTTATTTTAGGTCCCATTGGCAGCTTATGTTTGTGTGTCCTGTAGACAACACAATTGTTTGGTTTTGTTCATTGTATAGGAAGACATTGAATGATATGAAACAAATTTTACAAAGGTATCATTTAATTAACTTTAAGTAATATATATATATATATATATATATATCACTCTTTTATGTACAAATAAGCAATTTACTAAACAATTGTGATTTTAGTGCTATGAATGTATGTAATGTTCTTTGGGGAAGATCCACATCCATAACCCAAAACCTCCAATGGATATATACTAAGGTATTGAATTCTAAATTTATTAAACTTTATTGAAATTAGCATTATTCAAGTTTTTGATGATTCAAGTTTAATGAAAGTGCAATAAGCAACAAGGAGGTTGGGAATGTGGATACTACGTTATGTAGTGGATGAGAATCATTGCAAGGGCAGGGATCATAGATTCTTGGGAGCATGTAAGAATTTGTCTTATAAGTTTTTAAATATGTCAAATGTTTGTCAAGTTTAAAGTTCTAACATTAAAACTTATCATTCAATTCAGGTTTTTCAAGATACACAGCCATTGGACAAACAAGATATAGAAGAGCTTAAAAAAGGATGGGCCAAGTATTTTCTCAAAGTTAGAAGTAGATAGTTTAGATTAGAAATAGTTTCATTGTAAATTATAAGTACTTTATTGGAAATTAGAAGTAGCTTTATTGTACATTAGTGTATATAAAATATGAACTGCGTTTCTATATAATTAGAAGTACTTTTCTAAAAATGAATTATGCTTGGATTGTGTACTAATGCAGGGAGGTAATAACTAATCCAAACTGAATTTTAAAACAGATGCATCACAACGTCGATTAAGGCACAAAACGACGTTGTGCAAGAATCACAACGTCGGTTGGAGCCTCTTAACCGACGTTGTGATGCATTTGTTTGTATCACCACGTCTGTTAAGAGGCTCCAACCGACGTTGTGATTCTTGCACAACATCGTTTTGTGCCTTAACCAACGTGGCCTGGTACCTAGTTATGTAAGCAATTCAACGAATCACAACGTCGGTTTCTTTGTTCTAACCGACATTGTGGTGTTTAACACAACATCGGTTTTGTTAACCGACGTCATGATCAACGTCTCCTGGGTGAACATCGATTCAATACCCGACGAGAAATGTCTCTCAAAACTGACGATGAAGACCCTTTTTGTACTAGTGGTCAATAATATCTTTGTTATTTTTATTTTTAAATTTATTTATTAAATGATTTTTTTCTTTCATACTACTAAGTCAAGTAACAAATAAGTACAATCAAGTAAAAAAAACTGATAACTTCTTTCTTTCTTGATAAATAAGAACAAACTTTTTTCGTAAATAACAAAACAAAATCTAATAAATATTAAGAAATATTTATATTTATTTTCAAGCAATACAAAACTAAATATTTGAAAATAATATGTTAAACTGAATTTTTAAGATTAATCATATTAAATTATAAATATCTTAAGTGTATTCAACATTATTTTTATTATTGTTAAAAGAAACTATGAGAGAGATGTTTCTTCAAATGTGAGAAAAAGAAAAATTAGTTAATACATAAATTTTAAATAAAAATAATAATGCAGAAAGCATTTTGTATTGTGCAGAAAATAATTTTAAATATTATGAAAAACAATTATGAATTATTATAAAACGAATTTAATCAAACATACCCGTCACAGAAATATAAATTAATTCAATTAAGCAAGGTTTCATATATCATAAAAGAACCTAACTACGGTACAATAATTTACCTTTAAAGAAAATTTATTCTTAATAATTGAGTAATTGAATTTATTAATTATCATTGCGATTATCCCAAATATCTGAAAGCGATTATTGACATTGATTTCTCAACCACAACTGTATACTTGTAATTTTTTCAAGCCAATGTGTAAGAACGATTAGGATTAGGTGTATCTCACAATTATGAGTAAATCACCATGACTACATCATCAATTGTCATAATATTATTGAAATATCTAATAATTATTAGCTTTGTCTTGGATTCAAAATAAGTAAACATGACTATATCCAATTATGAATATATAGCTAATAATAAATAAGATTATTAAAATGTCTAATAATAATTAACTCAAGCTCATATTTACTAATTGGTACAATTTTTAGATTTGCAATGATCTGTACCTTGGGAGAACTCAGGTAGCCGGTTGGCCACCGAAAGGGCAGAGACAACTGGTTTTGTCCAGAATTTAGGAACAAGGGCGTCTATTGGCAAACAATGCAGATTTTAAATTCTTAGCAGATAAATTTATGATAGAAAATTTAATACAATACATGGTTTGATAAATTTCATTTCCCAAATTCAAACTATTTAAGATGTTGGCTTTGTACTCCTTATAAGTCTAGTTGTGCATGATAAATGATAAATATAATTTAAAATGAAGATATGATTATAAATCAATAAAAAATATAAAGCCTAAGCATGCAAACACCCCAACAAGGAATCATGATAAGAAAATAGGCAAAGAGGAGCTTAAAAACTAACACCCCTTATGAATCTTAGATTTTGGAAATGATGAATGTTTAACTCAAAATAGTAGAAAGAAGGTAGAGAAAAATTGTTTTTAAAAAGAAATTATAGTTTTCATAAAATGAAGTTTGAATAGTTAAACTTTTTAATTTTTAAATTTTTTACTTAATTAATAAAATATTCATATTTTATCTCATTTAAATTCACTTATACTCTTAGACTAAATTATTATTGTTCAATTTTATAATAATTCATATTATGTTATATATTTTTAACACAAAATGGGAGGGATCTTGTAATAATTCAAATTATATATATATATATATATATATATATATATATGAAAAACATTTAAAGGGATATAGACATTTTAAAAAAAAAAATTTGAAATTTCAATTGGTTATAACAAAATAGTTGTTTAAATATGTGCAACTTAAAAGTCACACAACTTATTGATTAATAATATGTATGTATAAATTAATTTAAGAGTCTTCTTTGCTTTCAACTTACAATATGTCCTATAATTCTAAAAATAGATAATCTACTTTTATGAAAGTATTAATATTATTTATATTAATATTATAAATATTATAAACAAATTTGAATTATTTTTATTATGAATAAAATTGAACCTAAAAACACAACATGATGTAAAATATGATTTTTATATTTATGTGAAAGACACCTTAATTTGTTTTTCAGATTTAGAAACAAATCAATTAATTACACTTAAATATTATATAAGAATTTGAATAATTTCAATTATGAACAAATTTGAAACTTGAATAATTTTAATATTTATGTGAAATGCACTTTAATTTGTTTTTCATATATAAAAACAATTTTAAAATATTTTCTTATTATTTTAGTTTTAATCAAAGTTAATTTAATAAAATAATAGTAAATAAAAATCATCAAGTAAAATTATCTTTAAGAAATCATTACTATTATATTTAATTGGTTATGGATAATTAAGTCGATTTTGAAGTAGATGTCTTCAAATATCTCAATTCCAATTCTTCCATTGTTTCAAAATTGTTGTATTCCTTACCAATGCCATATGTTTTGTGATGTTAAGGGTAAATGGGAACAATTTGAAAAGTTGTCAACCCCTCTCGTCTCTCCACCACCATTGCTTATTTTTACTTATCCGGTATAGAATAAATCTGTTTCTTTTATTTCTATAAATATGATTGTTCCATTTTCTAAGAGAATTTACTGAAAGGCTATAAGAATTCTTTTTCCAGTGTAATAAAGTTACACAGTATCTATTTTTTGTTGAAGGGGTATTTTTTCATGGATTTAGTAGGCTTTGAGATTATTTTTATGAATTGTTGGTAATATCCTATAAATGCATTGTCAACAAACATTATAATTTTTTTTAGGTTTCACATCTTGAAACATTTCAGTCACTTCTTTCTCTACACATTGTGTTTCAGTAAATTATTTCTCTTCGTATTGTATTTCACTAATCAAATCTCCTCCTTCCTTTCATTTTGTTAAAACCTTGTAACATAAAAATTGATGTATTAACTATAATATTAATACATTTTAACTATAATATTAATACATTGATAGAACAATAATTTAGTCCCTAAAATATTACTTCTTTTAACTAGACATATGATAATATCAATGAAGTTATCTTCTACAATGTTATAAAAAATTTCAATAATTAAAAGTGCAACATAATTGGTGTGATTGTAGGGATTATTTATACAATTTGTTTGATAGTAAAAGGGACAAAGAAATAGTTTAATACAAGAAAATCTATTCTCTTATTTGTTGTTTTTTAATTATATTGGAGACTTTATAATTTCATAATACTATTCTAAAACTATTCGTTTATATAGTAATAATATTTTTGGTTTGTCTTTTCATCTTTGAATTCTTATTTAATCCTATGATATGAAGAATAAAAAGCCACAATATTCTATACATTCTGAAGGTCACTATAAATTATAAAAAAATGTTAATGTAAATTTTAAGATCTATAATTAAATATGAGAGAGGGTATTACTATAAAAAAACCTGAATTAGGGCAAATATGTCGTATTTGAATAAATGGGATGTAAGTGGAAATTATGGGGTGCATAACCTACAACTACTTTAGGCCAGTAGTGTCCAAAGGCCCAATTTGAAAAGAGTTTACTCTTAGTAAATGGAAAGGTTATTCGTGTGATTATTCTCCCGTTTACATATATTCTGTTGTTTATCTTTTATGAATGTGACTTCTATTCTAGAAACTTTTCAGAACACAAAAAATAACTTTCCAGAATATATATGACACTCTTCAGAAAAGTTTTTTTTAATAATAAATATTTCAAAACATATTAAATGTGTTTCAAAATGAGTTTTCTAAAACAAAATTTCTATACACATAAATGATAGCTGTTATAATGAGTTTTCTCTTTTTCTTCCTCCTTTCTGTTCGAACAACAAAGTGTAGTAATGCAGACGTTAGAACTTGAGCAGAAAAAAACTTTATAAAATAAAGAACGATAACACTTTATTGAATTGCGTCTCAACAACAGAGTGAAAATAACAGCAACGGGTATATTTGCTTCAACAGCAGAAAATGGGATAACTTACGCTCCAATACCTTACCTCTGACCAAGGATTCAGAAATTTCATCAATGAAGATTTTACAGAGAAGAGACGAGAACAATTCAGAGAGAGAAGAGAAAATACTAACCATGTTCATCACGCTGTCCCTTCCCTTCCTCTCTGCTCCATAACTGAATGTTCCTTAGCCGAACGCGAGATAGTGAGTATTGTCTATAAGATTGTAATTTTATATCCACAAAGTCTCCCACCTTGTATTTCACGTCTCCCACCGTGTACTCCACGTCTTGTTTGTGATTATCTTTTCATTATCCGTTATGTCTTAGTTATATTAGTTTTCAATTAATTTTGAATTGAGTAGGTTTTGAATTTAGTACGATTAGATATTTCTAGATGTACTTGTTCTTGAACACCCAGAGATTGTTTGGAATAGCATTTGAATTTTGGTTTTGAGAGTAGTGAATAGTTGCTGCCATCTAAAAAAATTGATATACCATTACGGTTGTAGAGAAAACCGCATTAGTATGTTCAATACCAGCTTTTTTTAGTTATTTTTTTTTCATACTCTAATATTTTTTACCATGATTCCAATCGCATTAATATGTTATACTTTTCATTGCGATTATAAAATTATGATAATATCTTTAATATTTTTTATTGTGATTAGATCTATCGCGATTCCAAAACAACGATTATAAGTTTTGCATAATAACGATTAAATATGTTTTTTTTACTAATAAATTGATAAGTGTAGTCGAAGAAATATGATATATAATATTAGTAAATTGATAACCGTAACGGAAGAAATAGGATATATAGTTTGATTGATTAGTAGTTTTAGCATGATTAATATTATGACGGTAATCTGTGAAAGAAAAGTAGGTATCTTTCTATTTTTAGTTAAGTATTTAATATTGGAAATTTTGATTCTGATAAATGCGATAAATATTATCAAGCATCATAATTTTCTTCCTCCTTTTATCAGGATAGTTACTTTCATAAAATCTCAAATTTTTTAAAATCATAACTTAAGCAAATAACATATCTTTTGGTGTCACTCTTATATACAAGACAAATATATTTCTTAGGATTTAACTTAGATCTATTTTTGTTAATGGAACAAACAAAACTTAACTATCTAAACACTTTTAAATCATGCAATCAAAAACTTTATTTTGAAGGTGATTTATTTCCTAAGATTCTAAAAGGGATTATATTTATTATATAAATAATATGTAACACAACAAAAAGAGGACTAATAAGTTTCAAGTATTTTATATGGAGAAATCAAATTTCTAGTAATATTAAGAATATGGAACTAGTCATATAAATTTTTATAATCAAATTCAATACCATTATCACTTAATAAAACTGCTTATAACTCTAATTTTATTTTATTTCTTTATGACAAAAAATCTAGATGTAAGAGTATACTACAACAGCTAAAGATTAACTTAAAATTGATACCACATTTACACGTGTCACATCTAAACATCAAAGTTATTGTTTCATTTGAAGTAAACATAAAGACGGATGGGTTGAAGAAATTTATTACATGGATTGATCTCAAATATCTTCATCAGGTTTGTTGTTTGTTCTCATAAAATGTTTCAATGTTATGTTCATCTAAGTCTTTTTGTTTTTGTTCCATTCAAGTTAGACAAATCATCTTTATTAGCTCCTATGGATACAAAATAATTTTTTTAAAAGAAATTTAATTAAACATTAACTTCATAGCTAAAGAACATTATATAAAAGAAATTTTTCTAAAAATTTGACAGTTACACTAAGTAACAATAGCATAAATAGCAAGAACATGAGAATTTTTTAACATACAATTGCATACTTTATTTTGTAAAATTATTTAACATACAATTACAGACTTTATTTTGTAAAGTAGCAATAGCATAAATAACAATAACATGAAAATTATTTAACATACAATTACAGACTTTATTTTGTAAAATTATATAACATATAATTACATACTTTAATTATTTTGTAAAATTTTGTAAAATTTTGTAAAGGATGATTTTAGACGGGCTAAGGAATCAGTATGTCTTATCTTTGTTGAAACAAATATTTACTCTGGGATTATATTCAAGTTTTGCTTTTTCCAATTATCTTCAAAATCTTTTGAACATGTTTTTGTATCTAATACACTAATATCAACCTCATCAGTAAAATTCTTGTAACGATAAACAATATTGTTAATAGCACATTCATTTTTTTATACTGTTTTTTTTATAGTAAGGAGGAAAATTATTTTTAGAAAAATCATTTTCTCTTGCAAACCTGGTATAAGAGAGAGTAACAACCACGACCATTCCTATATTTTCTTACGGACGAAGATGATATGGATTACACAGATTTTAGAAATCATGTATGCTATCACCATCGCATCATCTAGGTTAACTTTTTTGTGGCATACATGTGATAAAGAACAACAAACAAAAATAGGAAAAAAGCAGAACAAACATTTAATCATCTCATATTATATTTCTAATTACACAGTGATAGTGATATAGTAGCGAGAAAAGAAAGCATATCATACTAAAGAGAACTTAGTTTGAATGTAAACATCATTAAAATATATGATAGAGAAAGAAAAAAAATTATGAAATATATTTATAGAAAAAAAAAGAAAAAAAAATGAAAGAAACTAAAAATAGAAAAAAACGTAAAAACTCATTCATATAT
>Ga0209489_110525_pt1 | contig 10335 bp, 8 predicted proteins | sample SiratrowhiteBW_FD_187527 | JGI IMG/M metagenome (GOLD analysis project Ga0209489, IMG submission 187527) | Root nodule microbial communities of legume samples collected from California, USA - Siratro white BW (SPAdes) (version 2) | ecosystem: Host-associated > Plants > Roots > Nodule | place: USA...
ATATTTATAAAATATATATATATATATATATATATATACTAAAATAGATAAAATTCACAATATATACTTACTATTTTGTACATTTGATTTGAAGTAGTATTTTGATGAAGTTTGTTGGTGTTATAATCCTTGCATGAAGGAATGGAATTCGGATGTGTGCGATTGGAGATTTATCAAAGCTCCCGGAATCTCTGCAGAGAACGATAGTAAGAGCAGAAGATGTTACAAAAGATAACAAGAGACTCCAACTTATTGTGGCATTAAGTTACGGTGGAAAATATGATGTTGTGCAGGCATGTAAAAGGTTAGCCATGAAAGTGAAAGATGATGTTCTTAATTTTGAGGACATAAACGAAAACATAATTGAAAAGGAACTGGAAACTAAGTGCACTCAGTTGCCTAATCCGGATCTGCTAATACGAACTGGTGGTGAGGTTAGATTGAGCAACTTCTTGCTCTGGCAACTGGCCTACACAGAACTTTATTTCAATCCAAAACTTTGGCCAGATTTTGGTAAGGATGAGTTTGTAGATGCATTGAGATCATTTCAGCAGAGACAGAGACGTTTTGGTGGGCGACATTCATAAAGCATTTGTCACCAATATGCTGGGATCTTCATGGCATCAACGTAGCAAGTATAAAGTGGAATCTTTGGAATTATAAGTTTCATAAATGACTACCAACTTACTTCATTTATAATTATAATAAATAAAAATTAGCCTTTTTATTTCATGATTGATTAATATTTCAAAATAAAATCTGTGTATTTTAGGTGGTTTTAAGTCAAATCAGTATTATTAAAAAGTTCAAAATTTAAGTCGAATCATGCAATATCGTACATAAATTTATTTTGGTCTTGGAATAGCGTAATACATTATCTAATGTAAATTTTGTATCTTCTTAATCTATTTTTTAACAAAACTTGAAATGTGTTCTATTTGATTGTTTTCATAACTGTACTGGAATTTCAAAAAACTTTAAAAAATTTAATACATAATTCATCCTTTATTTCTTATATATTCTACTTATATTTTTTCAACATCGTCATTTCAACTTTTATATTATATATTCTACTTATGTTTTTTCAACATCTCATTTCAACTTTTATGTTAGCAAAGATAAAAAGAAAACCAAACTATTACTATGTATGGTATGATTACAAATTAATTTATTAATAGTAACTCATTTACAATGTAATTGAATAATATTATAAGATACAAATTTCTATATCTTCTAGTTGCTTTTTTCAACCTTCATTTCTTATATATTGTAGTTGCTTTTTTCAATGTCAACATTTCAACTTTTATAATAGCAAAAGATAAGAAGAAAACCAAATTATTACTATGTATGGTATGATTACAAATTAATTTTATTAATAGTAACTCATTTACAATGTAATTGAATAATATTATAAGATACAAATTTCTATTATAATAAAAAACATTTTCTTAAATTATATAGACAAGGGATATACAATCGAAGTTGAAAGCATGTGATAAACTAAACAGGCCAAGAACATGAGTTGACAGCAAAGATTGTGGGAATGGAAAGAGCTAAACCACATGATGACACTAAACTCAATCAATCATAATTTTCTATAAGCTTGAGGTCCATGGCCAAAGCATAATTGCTACTTTATAATCCGAGAAAATATTCATAAGAGTGTAAATTAGGGACATTAATGTTACTTTTCATTTGTGGGTTTGTCTCCTTGCTTCCTTTGAGTGATTAGGAACAGAGAGAATATTTTTTTGTAGTGATAGCTTCTTACCTAGAATTGCATCTTATGTTTGCATTTGAAATTGTGATAGGCTATTCATATTTTTATCTTTTTTTTTTTTTTTTTTTTTTTTTTTTTTTTTAGTTTTGTACATACATTTTTTTGCTTCGTAAAGACTGATACTTTAGTAAATTTTAAGAAATTTAATCAAATAAAAATTGGTTCTGTTTATAATTTATAATAACAATAATTAATTATATATAACCAATTATTAAAATAATGTAATTTTCTTAACTTTTTATGTTCAGAACTATTATACGACACCATACCAGACCAGACCACTGTGTATTTCGTGGAAATGTCAGCATCAAATTCACAAAGCAATTGAGTGTGTTACAAACAAAGCAAGCAACAATATTTTCCTGGTTGGAGAAATCACGTTAAAATAACCATGCAATTGAGTATATGATAAACTAAGCGAAACATAATTAATAATAACAAAATTTAAGAAATTATATGTATTCTTGCGAAAAAAAAATATGTATTTCATTTGAATATGTTTACAGATTACAAAAGTACAATTGCAATGAATGAAAGTTACAACTATAAGCTTCTGAACTTTGGGGCATATTATATATAAGTGCGTCATATTTAAGGGTAAGGGTCATATTTAAGGGTAAGGGTAAATTAACCGCTCTAGATCTCAAAGCCTTAAACAGCTCAAAAATATTTAATATTTATATATTATTATAAAATAAAAAATTATTTGACTTTTAAATTATATTAAAAAATTAATTAAAAATTTAAAATATCTTAATTAAATTTAAGTTTACATACATGTTATAAATATTATTTAATGACTGTAAATTTATATTGATATTATAAATATTATGAATAATATTCTTAAAACTATCTTATAATAAATTAATAATATTTTTTTAAAAAAATAAACAATAAAGGAATCTTAAGAATCAAATCTTTTTAATTTTTCTCTTTTTATATTCCAACATATTGACATTATTTCTTTATATGTCATTTCGTTATCTAACTCTCCCACTTATCTCCTTCTTTCTTCACTTATCTCCTTTCTTCTATAATATTATTTCAATTTGTTTTCAATTTTATATTTGTTTCATCATTTTATATTGTGTATTTATGTGCATGTTCATACTGTGCATTTATGTATGTGTCTTTATTTGGAGAATTGGAGCCGTCAAAGATTGATTGAGGAAGAGTTTGTGTTCACTCTTTCTCTTAAAGTATAAAATTATAAATATTTGATTTTAAAATTATACTAGAAAGATAAACAAGATTTTAGGAAGCGTAAAGCGAATTAAAATTTGTGTTTACTCTTTCTCTTAAAATATAAAATTATAAATATTTGATTTTAAAATTATACTAGAAAGATAAACAAGACTTTAGAGGCCTAAAACGAATTAAAAAAATGATGTATTTTTTAAAATAATTTTAAAAAATTAGTTTATACTGTGCATTTATGTGTGTGTTCATAGTGTATATTTATGCACGTGTCTTTATTAGGAGACTTGGAGTCGATTGAGGAAAAGTTTATATTCACTTTTACTTTTAAATTATAAAATTTTAAATATTTAATTTTAAAATTATACTAAAAAGATAAATAGTGATGGCTAATTTTTTTAAAAAGATATCATTTTTTAATTCGCTTTAAGTCTCCTAAAATCTTGAGCCATCATCGGTCATATTATTAATACAAAAAAAATATTGTTTTCTTGTCTATTTATTTATTAAGTTAAAAAGGCATTATTTTTATTTGTTTAGGAAAATTAAATATTTAATGTATTGTTTAAGTAATATTAAAAAGTATTCTCAATATAAATATTCTACTAAATAAGTTTTCTTAGGTCATTATGATAATTAGACTTTCTTATTTTAATTAAAATATAAGTATAATGATTTATTTTATAGAAGAACAACATTTAAGTAGAAACTATTATAAGAAATTATGATTTATCGAAGAAAATTAAGCCAACACAAAATAAAGTTTTTATCACTGATATTATTAACAAATTAACATAATAGTTTTAACTAACAAAAGATATCCACTAATAAATTAAACATTTTATATTTTTTTGTGAAAAATTTTGTATGGTGCGGTCTTGGAAAAGTATGTTTAAGTGATACATTACCAACCTATTTGTCCTCCCAACAATCATATATGCTTCTCATTCTCTAGTCTACAAGTAATCCTATTATCAAACCAGTTGGAGTCATTCCCAACATCACAAATTCTACATAAACCCTTTCATCAGGTAGACCTTTTCCTATCAACCATGGTCAACCTCATATCCATCCATGATACATACCTAGAGTCTAATGTCTCTTCATACTCTCTTTATCTCTAACCCAATTCTCTATTTCCATTTAACTAATAGGACCGTATTGAATCTTTTCACATCTCTAATCCCCAAGCAACCCATCTGAATTGGAGAACACACTCTTTCCTCAGCTACCCACACAATCTTTCTTCCTTTATACCCCAACTCCAGAGGAAATAAATTTAGTAGTAGAGAGGCAAGAGAAAGTATTAGTGTGTGAAGGAGTGAATGATGACGAAATATACTTGATGACGAAATATACTTAGGACACTAACCATCATATAGTTGAACCTTAAGTGATAAAGAATGTAATGGAATAAGGATTATAATTTTACACATGTTACTCCTAGAAAGATTTACTTCGGTCGAACCTCCTAGAAAGGATTATAAAAAGTTTAAAATGTAAGTCGAACCATGAAATATCATACATAAACATAAATTTACTTCGGTCTTGGTATAGCGTAATATATTATCTAATGTATATGTTGTATCTTCTTAATTTATTTTTTAACAAAACTTGAGATGGGTTATAGTCTAACGTAAAATAGATTTTTTACATAAGATATTTGATGCGGGATAAATTTATGGCATGTGCATCCACATCGGATTGTTAACAAAAGTAAAAAGTCTTAAATAAGAGACGAAAAAAGAAATTGTACTAGTGTAACACTATTAACTTGAGAGGTTTTGAAATTTGTGTCTTGTATAATGTTTTTTATAACAATCATCCACACTAGTTTTTTTAATGTTATTATTCTTAAAACTCCTTTTTTTTTAATAAAACATTCATATTAATCATTATTGTGAATTTTGACATGTAATTATCTCTAATCCCATGAAAAGGTATTATTATTCTGATTAAAAGAAAAGTCGTGTTTATAGTAGCAAAATATTGTTTGTGTATTCATTCTTACCACAAAAGAGTAAACTAAAGAAGTTTTTGTGGCATTGGTAATAAAAACATTGTTGGAAAATTGTCTCTCTTATTAAGTCACGTAAGAAATGATTTTTGTTATAGGTGGGATATGATCCATGAGAAGAATGCGTGGTTTGATGTTGCTATACTAATCGTTCAATTCACACAAGAATGACATTGCTTGGTCTTCGTGCTTCCTTTGGACAATTGTAGATGATGAAAAAAAAAGCACTAAACTTGACAAATGAAAATGGGATCTGGACGAAAATTCTCTATGTCGCGTATAATTCTCAGTTTTGTAAAATATTTTGTAATAGATAATTCATTTTGATAGGCAAATTGCTTCTATTTGGAGATCGAAATTGTGGAGAAGATCTACATGTGAATATCTAATCTTGAGATCATTTCATATATTGACTGCCATATTCATCTATATTATGCTTTGTCGAACTGAAATAGAAATGGAATGTACTAACTAAGAAACAACCAGGATTCCACGAAAATAAGTTAAGTGGCTGTGGTATACTCCCATAGATGAATTCAACCGTATTATTAGCACTAAGAGTTGTAATATTATTAGCACTAAGAGTTGTAATATTATTAGTACTAACAGTTGTAATCATGGACCTGCTCCATGAATGGTAGTTAATGGACTCTAAAATCGGAGAGACAAAAATAATGGTTGATTTCTCATTAAGATGAAAATAAACGAAAATATAAACAAATTGTTCTTCTTTCATGATCAAGGAAAGAAAAATAAAGAAAACAATAAAAAAATAAAATAAAGAAAACAACAAGGAAAAGAAAGAGAAAAAGATTAGAACACATTACAAAACTTTTTATAAGACGAACTCTTATATAATATGATATCATGAGTTATACTATTTTTTCTTTAAAGAAAAAGTATGTACATAGATTACTTCCATGATAATCATACGCAAATAAGAAAATGAAAAAGAGAAAAGAGTAAAGAGACAAAAGAAAAAAAAGACACAAAAGAGAAAATTAAAAATAAAGTAACATGCATGGAGTTACTATATACAAATGCTAACACACAAAGCATTGAACTATTGCAAACACTTAAACAAACCAAAAGAACTTTGCATAGAGAATGGAAAAGTCAACAATCTATAAAATTTATTTACACATATATGTGAATACTCGTGAATTTTTTTCTTTTATTTTTAAATAAAATTGTATAAAAATATTTCTTTAAAGTATAAAGCTTGATAAAAAAATAATAATTTTAAGTATAATTAAGAAAAAATTACATAATAAAATATTAGTATAATCATTACGAGAAAATACAAAAATAACTGTGAAAAAATAGTGTCGGCTAAATAATGGACGTAAATAACATCAGTCTAGTTCATTCTAGACAGACGCAAAAAGTCAGCCACACTCACTCTAACGCGGACGTTATTTGGAAAAAAAAAAGTTGTGTCGGCCTGGTCGACATTAAGAATAACACAGCATTTGTGTCGACTTAGCCGACGCTACTGAGAAAGAGTGTCGATTAGGCTGACCTATCCGCAAGGATGTTTTGCATCAACCTAACCAACACAATGATCCTTTTAAATTTAGGGTTCACTTTTCTCTTTCATTTCAAACTTTTACCAGCGTCGCGCTCCTTGCTTCTCCCTCTCTTCTTTTTTTATTTTTTTTTCAAATTACGAAAACAAGCTTCCAATCTCCAATTCTTCTTAAGGGTAGTTGAATTTGACTCCAGAGATTTTTCTCACTGATTAATTTTACATCATGTGGTCTTCATTAGCTTTTTGTTACCCAACACCTTCGTAGCTGTCAGCAAGTGTTCTTCGGCTCCGACGGAGGTAAGTTTTGTTTAATTTTGGCTTTGTTTTGGGGTCTTTTTTTTTTACTTGGATGAGTGGGTGCTCAACGGTGGTGGTCCTCCCCACGAATGCAAATCTGTATATTTGATTTTTGTTGGTTGTTGTAGCCATATGCATTTGTTTCTTTAAGTTTCTGTTAGATTGGTTTTGTTGAATGTTGTTGAAAATGTGGCTGAAAGTGTATTTCTTTATTGGTAGTAATTTGACTCTTAAAATCGTTTTGTTCTATATTGTTATTATTGAAATTGCATTTGGAATTTGATTTGCGTTGGTTTGTGGTAATGTCAGTGTTAAAGTTATTATATTTTTGTTATCATTGAATTTGAAATTTAACTGTACACGTAATTCGTCAGCTCAATTTTTTTTTTCAAAAATGTCAAGGTTGTATTGGCCAAGCCGTCACTAAATCGACGTTAAATGCTTTAATTTTAGTAATAACTTGACGGACGTTATTTGCACTCATTTTGTGACCAATACTAATTTTAAACAATTTCCAATAATTTAGTGTTCGCTACATAATCGACACAACTCCGACACATAAGTATCTTTAACATTTTACATTTGTTTTTTATCGATGTTATTTTATTATTTTTTTTAGTAAATAAATTTAATTCTTCTCAAAAATAAATTTAAATAAGTTAAATAATAAAATATAGATTTCAATATATTATTCTTTCTAAAAATAACTTCAATTTCATATAGATCTAAATAAAAAAAATATACATGTATAAAACTAGGTTTTAAATTATTCTTGAATAATTAATATTTCTCTCACCAATAATTTTGTTTTTGTTCACTTATTTTTCTTACATATATGTAATTAAAACTAATAAATGATCAGCTGATAACGCGTATCCTCATATTAGATGTTCATTCATCAACAAACAAACAATTAATTAAAGTTTAAAATACTCATTATCCGATATCTAATAAATATATTCATCTACTATTCATTACGAATGTTACTATATATTTAGGAATATGATTTTTTAGGTTAGTTTCTTTTAAAAAAATAATTACTTTTTTAGTTGAAATATATTGACGTTGAAAAAGAAAAAAAGGTGTATTGTTATTTAATGTAATTGTCATAATAAAATTGTTATTTTTCTTAAAAGTTACTTTGAAAATCACTTCTATAGGTGGTTTTTAATTCATTAAAAGTAAAAAAAAAAAAAAAAAAAAAAAAAAAAAAAAAAAAAAACTACGCAAATAACACACAATATTAATGTTTTATAATTTTAGGTTTTAAAAATAATCATTAAAAAATATAAAAAATTAATTAATCCTTTTATATCAGTTCTCAACCCTTATATGAAAATAAAATCCTTATAGCAACTTTTATATAATTTTTATCAAAAGAAAATCCAGGCATTTGCAGAGTTTTTTTACTGGATTTATTACATAGATAAAGTTGCAGCTTATATTGAAGGGATTATTATTTTTATAAAATATATTATAAAAGATTATTTATTTTTTGCAACTATAACCCTAAAAATTATTTAATTTTTTAAATAATCATCACTACAAACCCATCCAATCTTTTTTCAGTATAACTTCTTTTATAGTGTAACAACTGACAAAAAAATTGACTTTCTACATCAAACTTAAAAAATTAAAAAAAAATAATAATACACAGTGATATTATAAAAAGTTTTTTTTTTTTCAATTCATCTAACATATCTCTTGCACCGGTATGGATGTCGAAGTGCTCAAAGACCTGTTTAAAGTTCAGATCTTCAACACCTTCCTTCCAACGAGAAACAGGGACAACTTCAACTGCTTCGAATAAGGCAGAAACCATTGGTCCCAAGGTCGTTGTCCTCTTTCTATAATATACGTATTTCTAGTTCATGTCATTGGAGCCCTTGTGGGTTCGGATGGTGTGCATCAACTCATACTTAGATTGGGATTGGTGAGTGAGTTCTCGGAAAGTACGATGAATTCAGATTTTTTTTAATTGATTTTTTAGTGGTATTACTTTATTATATTTTTAAAATACAATAATTTTAATATATTAAAAGAGATTTTAATATATTTTAAAATATTAAAATTAGTGTATTTTAAAAATACAAGGAAGAAAAATACTAAAAACTTAACAGAGAAACTAAATTCAATGTGTAAAGGAGCACGAAGTATTAATTAACAAAATATCAATTACGAGTCCTATTATGTATGTTAAGCAGTCACTAGTAGAAAAATAGCCTTCGTCGTCGGTTCTAAGAGGCTTTTTTCATCGGTTTTCGACCCAACGTTGACCTAGGAGACGTTGAATCAGACGTCGGTTTAACATCCAACGTAGTGATTGAACTCACTACGTCGGTTAAGAAAACCAAAACTGACGTGGTGATTAATATTATAATTATTTTAAGGAGTTACACCACGTCGGTTTTGGGAATCCAACCGACGTGGGTTTTCTCTTCACCACGTCACCGACGTGGTGCAACTCCTTAAAAATAATAATAATATTAAACACCACGTCGATTATGGTCAAAAACGACGTGGTGAGTCCTTCACTACGTCGTTTTTTACCTTAACCGACGTTGTGTGTGTGTGTGTTTTTAAAGAAACAGATTAAATTAGCTACTACCCAACCTGCAAACATTTCCAGAAACCAGATTTAATTCATTTTCAGTTCATATAATTTAATTCTGAAATAGTCCAACAAATAATATACATAGCAATGTACACTAAAATGATCTTGTAACATTAAGAAAACTTCTAATACTAAGATGTACTTCTAACTTTAAGAAAAAACTTTGCCCATTCTTGTTGAACTTCTTCTATGTCAGACCTTGCCAATGACTCTGTATCTATAAAAACCTGAAATAAATGTGCAAAGTTTAGTCTTAGAATTTCAAAATTAACAAACATTTGACATATATTATAAACTTATAAAAGAATAACTTACATACTCTCAAGAATTCATGATCGCTGCTCTTGTTATAGTTCTCATCCAATGCATAACCTAATATCCACATTCCTAACTTCCTCTTTGCTTATTGCATTGTAATTCAAGTTCAATGATCATAAATTTGAATTATATAGCTAATTGTAATACAGATAAATAAACTTAGAGTTAATTACCTTAGCATGTATCCACCGAAGGTTTTGGGTTGTGGATGATGATCTTCCGCCAAAAACCCTACAAACATTCATTACACTAAAATCCAAGTTATTTAGTAAATTGTCTATGTATACATAAAAGAGTGATATATATTAATTAAAGTTAATTAAATGATACCTTTGTACAATTTGTTTCATTTTGTTCGATGGCTTCTTATGCAACGAACATAACCAAACAATTGTGTTATCCGCAGGACACACAATCATCAGCTGCCAATGAGAGCTAAAATAAAACCTGTATCAGTAAAGTAATATTCTCAACATTACTTAAGATATAAATATCAAGATTTGAAGCTTACTTATGGATAATTGGGGCAAAGTAAACACTCTTCCTCGATTCTGTAATCCAATTTTGTATATAGGTCTGAG
>Ga0209489_110526_pt1 | contig 10334 bp, 9 predicted proteins | sample SiratrowhiteBW_FD_187527 | JGI IMG/M metagenome (GOLD analysis project Ga0209489, IMG submission 187527) | Root nodule microbial communities of legume samples collected from California, USA - Siratro white BW (SPAdes) (version 2) | ecosystem: Host-associated > Plants > Roots > Nodule | place: USA...
CCAAAATTCTTTGATAAAATCTCTAATACATAAAATAAAAAAAAATAAAAATTTCTAGAATTTTTTGGCAACTACAGATAGACGAAATTGAAAACAAAATGTCAAAAAAAAAAACAAATTTCTAGAATTTTTTTACAAGTACAGATAGACGAAATTGAAAATAAAATATCGAAAATAAAAAAAATAAAAAAAACAAATAGTAAACCGCAAAATTTTGAAAAAAAAAAATTTCGCATGTCAATTTTTTTTAAAAGATCTTTTAGAATTTTCCAAAAATCGTTAGTAAAATCTTTAAATCTTCCAATAAAACCCCACAAAATATTCGATAATTTTTGGATATGTTAGGGTATGTGGAATAGGAAACAAAACGACAAAAATGCTCAAAAATTAAAAAAGAAATACTAAACGATGGAATTTTGTTGAAATTTGGGATTTCAAATATCTCAATTTTTTGATTAAATCTCGGATCCATACAATAAAACAATACAAAAATTTTCCAACTTTTTTGAAAACCATAGAGAGGTAAAATAGAAAAAAAGATGTCAAAAATACTACAAAATTAAAAAAGCAAACAGTAAACGATGGAATTCTGAAAATGTTTTGTATTTAAAGTATCTCTATTTTTTTAATAAAAATTGAAGAATTTTCCAGAATTCCCTGATTAAATCTATAATCCGTACAATAAAGCACCACAAAAATGTTTAGAATTTTTTGACAAGTTTGGATAGGTGAAATAGGAAAAAAAGATTACCAAAATGCTAAAAGAATAAAAAAGACAAATAGTAAATGAGGGAATTTATGCAGAATTGTGGATTTCAAATGTCTATATTTTTTTAAAAAACATTCCATGATTTTCCAAAGTTCTTTGATAAAATGTCTAATATATAAAATAAAAAAAATAAAAATTTCTAGAATTTTTTGAGAAGTACATATAGACAAAATTGAAAATAAAATGTCAAAAATAAAAAAAAAACAAATAGTACACCGCAAAATTTTGAAAAAAAAATATTTCACATATCAATATTTTTTTTAAAAGAACTTTTAGAATTTTCCAGAAATCGTTAGTAAAATCTCTAACGCTTCCAATAAAACCCCACAAAAAATTCGATAATTTTTGGACAAGTTAGGATACGTGTAATAGTAAACAAAACGCCAAAAATGCCCAAAAATTAAAAACGAAATAGTAAACGATGGAATTTTGTTGAAATTTGGGATTTCAAATATCTCACAGATAGACATCTAACAGATAGACATCTAATACATACATATCTAAGAGATACATATCTAATAGATACATATCTAATAGATACATATCTAACAGATAGATATCTAACACATAGATATCTAACAGATAGATATCTAACACATAGATATCTAACAGATAGATATCTATCCATAGATAACTAACAGATAGATATCTAATACATAGATATCTAAGAGATACATATCTAATAGATACATATCTAATAGATACATATCTAACAGATAGATATCTAACACATAGATATCTAACAGATAGATATCTAACACATAGATATCTAACACTCAGATATCTAACAGATAGATATCTAACACATAGATATCAAACACATAGATATCTACCACATAGATATCTAACAGATAGATATCTATACACATAAATATCTATAAATAGATATCTATAAATAGATATCTAACAGATAGATATCTAACACATAGATATCTAACACATAGATATCTAACAGATAGATATCTAACACATAGATATCTAACACATAGATATCTAACACTCAGATATCTAACAGATGGATATCTAACATATAGATATCTAACACATAGATATCTAACACATAGATATCTAACACATAGATATCTACCACATAGATATCCAACAGATAGATATCTATACACATAGATATCTATAAATACATATCTATAAATAGATATCTAACAGATAGATATCTAACACATAGATATCTAACACATAGATATCTAACACATAGATATCTAACACATAGATATCTAACAGATAGATATCTAACACATAGATATCTAACAGATAGATATCTATACACATAGATATCTAACAGATAGATATCTATAAATAGATATCTAAAAGGTAGATATCTAATAGATAGATATCTATAAATAGATATCTAAAAGGTAGATATCTAATAGATAGATATCTATAAATAGATATCTAATACATAGATATCTATAGATAAATATGGATAAATAGATATCTAACAGATAGATATGTAACAGATAGATATGTAACACATACATATCTAACAGATAGATATCTATCCATAGATATCTAACAGATAGATATCTAATACATAGATATCTAATAGGTACATATCTAATAGATACATATCTAACAGATAGATATCTAACACATAGATATCTAACAGATAGATATCTATACATAGATATCTAACACATAGATATCTAACACATAGATATCTAACAGATAGATATCTAACACATAGATATCTAACACATAGATATCTACAACATAAATATCTAACAGATAGATATCTATAAATAGATATCTAACAGATAGATATCTAACACATAGATATCTAACACATAGATATCGAACAGATAGAAATCTAACAGATAGATATCTAACAGATAGATATCTATACATACATATCTAACAGATAGATATCTAACACATAAATATCTAACAGATAGATATCTAACACATAGATATCTATGCACATAGATATCTAACAGATAGATATCTATGCACATAGATATCTAACAGATAGATATCTATGCACATAGATATCTAACAGATAGATATCTATGCACATAGATATCTAACAGATAGATATCTATACATAGATATCTAACAGATAGATATCTATACATAGATATCTAATGCATAGATATCTAGTAGATAGATATCTAACAGATAAATATGTAACACATAGATATCTAACAGATAGATATATAACACATAAATATCTAACAGATAGATATCAATCCATAGATATCGAACAGATAGATATCTAATACATAGATATCTAACAGATAGATATCTAACACATAGATATCTAACAGATAGATATCTTACACATAGATATCTAATACATAGACATCTAACAGATAGATATCTATACACATAGACATCTAACAGATAGATATCTATAAATAGATATCTAACAGATAGATATCTAACACATAGATATCTAACAGATAGATATCTATACACATAGATATCTAACACATAGATATCTATAAAAAGATATCTAACAGATAGATATCTTTTACACATAGATATCTAACAGATAGATATCTATACATAGATATCTAACACATAGATATCAAACACATAGATATCTAACACATAGATATCTAACAAATAGATATCTAACATATGTAACACATAGATATCTATACATAGAGATCTAACACATAGATATCTAACAGATAGATATCTAAGACATAGATATCTAACATATAGATATCTATACCTAGATATCTAACAGATAGATATCTATACCTAGATATCTAACAGATAGATATCTAAACCTAGATATCTAACAGATAGATATCTAATACGTAGATATCTAACAGATAGATATCGATAGATATCTAATACGTAGATATCTAACAGATAGATATCTAATACATAGATATCTAACATATAGATATCTAATACATAGATATCTATAAAAAGATATCTAACAGATAGATATCTATATACATAGATATCTAACAGATAGATATTTATACACATACATATCTAACAGATAGATATCTATGCATAGATATCTAACAGATAGATATCTATCCGTAGATATCTAATACGTAGATATCTAATAGATAGATATCTATAAATAGATATCTAACAGATAAATATCTAACACATAGATATCTAACAGATAGATATCTAACACATAGATATCTAACAGATAGATATCTAACACATAGATATGAGATTTTGTCAAAAAATTGAGATATTTGAAATCCCAAATTTTAACAAAATTCCATCGTTTACTATTGCTTTCTTAATTTCTTAGCATTTTTGGCATTTTGTTTTCTACTTCACGTACCCTAACTTGTCCAAAAATTATCGAATTTTTTGTGGTGTTTTATTGGAAGCGTTAGAGATTTTACTAACAATTTCTAGAAAATTTTAAAAGTTTTTTTTAAAAAAAAATATTGATATGTTAAATATGTTTTTTTTTTCAAAATTTTGCGGTTTACTATTTGTTTTTTTTATTTTTTTTATTATTTTTGACATTTTATTTTCAATTTCGTCTATCTGTAGTTGTCAAAAAATTCTAGAAATTTTTATTTTTTTTATTTTATGTAATTAGAGATTTTATCAAAGAATTTTGGAAAATCATGGAATGTTTTTTGAAAAAATATACATTTGAAATCCATAATTCTTCATAAATTCTATCGTTTAGTATTTGTGTTTTTTATTCTTTTAGCATTTTGGTATTCTTTTCTTCCTCTTTCACCTATCCAAACTTGTCAAGAAATTCTAAACATTTTTATGGTGCTTAATTGTATGGATTATAGATTTTATCAGAGAATTCTGGAAAATTCTTCAATTTTTATTAAAAAAATAGAGATACTTTAAATACAAAACATTTTCAGAATTCCATCGTTTACTATTTGCTTTTTTAATTTTTTAGTATTTTTGACATCTTTTTTTTTCTATTTTATCTGTCCATGGTTTTCGAAAAAATTGGAAATTTTTTGTGTTGTTTTATTGTATGGATCCGAGATTTTATCAAAAAATTGAGATATTTGAAATCCCAAATTCCAACAAAATTCTATCGTTTACTATTTCTTTCTTAATTTTTTAGCATTTTTGGAATTTTATGTTCTATTTTACGTACCCTAACTTGTCCAAAAATTATCGACATTTTTGCGGTGTTTTATTAGAAGCGTTAGAGATTTTACAAACAATTTCTAGAAAATTCTAAAAGTTCTTTTAAAAAAAATATTGATATATGAAATATTTTTTTTTTGAAAATTTTGCGGTTTACTATTTGTTTTTTTTTATTATTATTTTTGACATTTTATTTTCAATTTCGTCTATCTGTAGTTGTCCAAAAATTATTGAAATTTTTATTTTTTTTATTTTATGTATTAGAGATTTTATCAAAGAATTTTGGAAAATCATGGAATGTTTTTTAAAAAAAATATAGACATTTGATCAGAGAATTTTGCAAAATTCTTCAATTTTTATTAAAAAAATAGAGATACTTTAAATACAAAACATTTTCAAAATTCCATCGTTTACTATTTGCTTGTTTAATTTTTTTGGTATTTTTGACATCTTTTTTTTCTATTTTACCTGTCTACGGTTTCCAAAAAAATTGAAAATTTTTTTAGTTGTTTTATTGTATGGATCCGAGATTTTATCAAAAAATTGAGATATTTGAAATCCCAAATTTCAACAAAATTCCATCGTTTACTTTTTGTTTTTTAATTTCTTAGCATTTTTGGCATTTTGTTTTCTATTTCACGTACCCTAACTTGTCCAAAAAGTACAGGAAAAAAAGATTACCAAAATGCTAAAAGAATAAAAAAAACAAATAGTAAACGATGGAATTTATGAAGAATTTTGGATTTCAAATGTCTGTATTTTGTTTAAAAACATTCCATGATTTTGCAAAATTCTTTGATAAAATCTCTAATACATAAAATAAAAAAAATAAAAATTTCTAGAATTTTTTGACAAATACAAATAGACGAAATTGAAAATAAAATGTCACAAATAATAAAAAAAATAAAAAAACAAATACTAAACCGCAAAATTTTGAAAAAAAAAAAATATTTCACATATCTATATTTTTTTAAAAGAACTTTTAGAATTTTCCAGAAATCGTTAGTAAAATCTCTAACGCTTCCAATAAAATACCACAAAAAATTTGATAATTTTTGGACAAGTCAGGGTACGTGAAATAGAAAACAAAATGCCAAAAATGCTAAAAAACTAAAAAAGAAGTAGTAAACGATGGAATTTTGTTGAAATTTGGGATTTCAAATATTTCAATTTTTTGATAAAATCTCGGATCCATATAATAAAACAACACAAAAGTTTTGCAAATTTTTTGAAAATCATAGACAGGTAAAATAGAAAAAAAAATGTCAAAAATACTAAAAAATTAAAAAGGCAAATAGTAAACGATGGCATTCTGAAAATGTTTTGTATTTAAAGTATCTCTATTTTTTTAATAAAAATTGAAGAATATTCCAGAATTCTCTGATAAAATCTATAATCCGTACAATAAAGCACCAGAAAAATGTTTAGAATTTTTTGCCAAGTTTGGATAGGTGAAATAGGAAAAAACGATTACCAAAATGCTAAAAGAATAAAAAAAACAAATAATAAACGATAGAATTTATGAAGAATTTTGGATTTCAAATGTCTATATTTTTTTAAAAAACATTCCATGATTTTCCAAAATTCTTTGATAAAATCTCTAATACATAAAACAAAAAAAAATACAAATTTCTAGAATTTTTTGACAACTACAGATAGACGAAATTGAAAATAAAATGTTAAAAATAATAAAAAAAATAAAAAAACAAACACTAAACCGCAAAATTTTGAAAAAAAAAATATTTCACATATCAATATTTTTTTTAAAAGAACTTTTAGAATTTTTCAGAAATCGTTAGTAAAATCTCTCACACTTCCAATAAAATACCACAAAAAATTCGATAATTTTTGAACAAGTTAGGGTACGTGAAATAGAAAACAAAATGTCAAAAATGCTAAAAAAACTAAAAAAGAAGTAGTAAACGATGGAATTTTATTAAAATTTGGGATTTCAAATATTTCAATTTTTTGATAAAATCTCGGATCCATACAATAAAACAACACAAAAATTTTCCAATTTTTTTGAAAATCATAGACAGGTAAAATAGAAAAAAAAGATATCAAAAATACTAAAAAATTAAAAAGGCAAATAGTAAACGATGGAATTCTGAAAATGTTTTGTATTTAAAGTATCTCTATTTTTTTTCAATAAAAATTGAAGAATTTTCTAGAATTCTCTGATAAAATATATAATCCGTACAATAAAGCACTACAAAAATGTTTAGAATTTTTTGACAAGTTTGGATAGGTGAAATAGGAAAAATAGATTACCAAAACGCTAAAAGAATAAAAAAAACAAATAGTAAACGATGGAATTTATAAAGAATTTTGGATTTCAAATGTCTATATTTTTGTGGTGCTTTATTATACGGATTATAGATTTTATCAGAGAATTCTTGAAAATTCTTGATTAAGAAAAATAGAGATATTGTAAATACAAAAAATTTTTATTTTTTAGTATTTTTGACATCTTTTTTTCTATTTTACCTATCTATGATTGTCAAAAAATTCTTAAAATTTTTGTGTTATTTTGTTGTGTAGATCCGAGATTTTATCAAAAAATTTGTAAAACTATGGTTTTTTTTTTCAAAAAAAATTAAGATATTTGAAATCGATAATTTCAACAAAATTCCATCGTTTACAATTTATTTTTTATGTTTTGTATCATTTTTGGCATTTTTTTTGTATTTCACCTATCCAAACTTGTCAAAAAATTATGGAAATTTTTTTATTCGAAGGAATAAAGATTTTATAAACAAATTCAGGAAATTTCTGAAAGTTCTTTTACAAAAATAAAGATATGTGAAATATTTTTTTTTTCAAAATTCCGCAGTTTATTGTTTATTTTTTAATTTTTTTATTATTTTTGATATTTTCTTTTCAATTTCGTCTATCTGTACTTTTTTAAAAATTCTGGAAATTTTTATGTTTTTTATTTTATGTATTAGAGATTTTATCAAAGATTTTTGGAAAATCATGGAACATTTTTATAAAAAATATAGACATTTGAAATCTAAAATTTTTCATAAATTTCATTATTTACTATTTGTTTTTTTATTTACTTTTTTAGCATTTTTGACGTCTTTGTTTCCTATTTCACCTACTCGAACTTGTCAAAGAATTCTAAACATTTTTGTGGTGCTTTCTTGTACGGATTATAGATTTTATCAGAGAATTCTCGAAAATTCTTGAATTTTGAATAAGAAAAATAGAGATATTGTAAATACAAAACATTTTCAGAATTCCATCGTTTACTATTTGCTTTTTAATTTTGTAGTATTTTTGACATCTTTTTTTCTAGTTTACCTGTCTATAGTTTCCAAAAAATTCTTAAATTTTTTGTATTGCTTTATCGTATGTATCCGAGATTTTATCAAAAAATTCTGCAAAACTGTGATTTTTTTTTTAAAAAAAATGTTCTTTTACAAAAATAGATATATGTGAAATATTTTTTTTTTCAAATTTCTGCAATTTATTATTTGTTTTTTTATTTTTCTAATATCTTTCACATTTTCTTTTCAATTTCGTCTATCTGTACTTTTTAAAAAATTCCGAAAATTTTTATGCTTTTTTATTTTATAGATTAGAGATTTTGTCAAAGATTTTTGGACAATCATGGAACGTTTTTCTAAAAAATATAGACATTTGAAATCCAAAATTCTTCATAAATTTCATTAGTTACTATTTGTTTTTTTTATTTTATTAGCATTTTTGACGTTTTTGTTTCCTATTTCACCTAATCAAACTTGTCAAAGAATTATAAACATTTTTGTGGTACTATCTTGTACGGATTATAAATTTTATCAAAGAATTCTCAAAAATTATTGATTAAGAAAAATAGAGATATTGTAAATACAAAACATTTTCAGAATTTCATGGTTTACTATTTGCTTTTTAATTTTGTAGTATTTTTGACATCTTTTTTTCTAGTTTACCTGTCTATAGTTTTCAAAAAATTCTTAAAATTTTTGTGTTCTTTTATTGTATGGATCCGACATTTAATCAAAAAATTTTGCAAAACTATGGTTTTAAAGATTTTATCAGAGAATTCTCGAAAATTCTTGATTAAGAAAAATAGAGATATTGTAAATACAAAAATTTTTCAGAATTCCATCGGTTACTATATGCTTTTTAATTTTGTAGTATTTTTGACATCTTTTTTTCTTGTTTACCTGTTTATGGTTTTCAAAAAATTCTTACAAGTTTTGTGTTGTTTTATTTTGTGAATCCGAGATTTTATTAAAAAAATTGTAAAACTATGGTTTTTTTTTTCAAAAAAAATTGAGATATTTGAAATCGATAATTTCAACAAAATTCCGTCGTTTACTATTTATTTTATATCTTTTTTTATCATTTTTGGCATTTTTTTTCTATTTTACCTATCCAAACTTGTTAAAAAATTATGGAAATTTTTGTAGTATTTTATTCGAAGGAATAGAGATTTTATCAACAAATTCTGGAAATTTCTAAAAGTTCTTTTACAAAAATAGAGATATGTGAAATATTTTTTTCCAAAATTCCGCAGTTTACTATTTGTTTTTTTTATTTTTCTAATATTTTTCACATTTTCTTTTCAATTTCGTCTATTTGTACTTGTCAAAAAATTCTGAAAATTTTTATGTTCTTTTATTTTATTAGAGATTTTGTAAGTCATGGAACGTTTTTCTAAAAAATATAGACATTTGAAATCCAAAATTATTCAGAAATTCCATTATTTACTATTTGTTTTTTTTTTATTTTATTAGCATTTTAGACATCTTTTTTTCTTATTTCACCTAATCAAACTTGTCAAAAAATTTTAAATATTTTTGTGGTGCTTTATTATACGGATTATAGATTTTATCAGAGAATTCTTGAAAATTCTTGATTAAGAAAAATAGAGATATTGTAAATACAACAAATTTTCAGAATTATGTCGGTTACTATTTTCTTTTTTTATTTTTTAGTATTTTTGACATCTTTTTTTCTATTTTACCTATCTATGATTTTCAAAAAATTCTTAAAATTTTTGTGTTGTTTTGTTGTGTAGATCCAAGATTTTATCAAAAAATTTGTAAAATTATGGTTTTTTTTTCAAAAAAATTTGAGATATTTGAAATCGATAATTTCAACAAAATTCCATCGTTTACCATTTATTTTTTATTTTTTTATCATTTTTGGCATTTTTTTTCTATTTCACCTATCCAAACTTGTCAAAAAATTATGAAAATTTTTGTAGTATTTTATTCGAAGGAATAGAGATTTTATCAACAAATTCTGAAAATTTCTGAAAGTTCTTTTACAAAAATAGAGATATGTGAAATGTTAGTATTCTCACAATACTAAATGAATTTGATGAAGCCATACAAGACAAGTTCAGCTAAGCAATGGCAGCAAGCAAGCAATTGGATTTTGGTCTTGATTTGGTGTGAGTGTGTTCGAGATTGATTGGCAAAGAACCTTGACATAAGTGAAGAAGGAATCCAGTAACACATGGTCAAAGTGATTCAATCAAAAT
>Ga0209489_110532_pt1 | contig 10324 bp, 6 predicted proteins | sample SiratrowhiteBW_FD_187527 | JGI IMG/M metagenome (GOLD analysis project Ga0209489, IMG submission 187527) | Root nodule microbial communities of legume samples collected from California, USA - Siratro white BW (SPAdes) (version 2) | ecosystem: Host-associated > Plants > Roots > Nodule | place: USA...
TATGTAGATGAAAATGTAACTTTGATCAAAAAGTATACAACTTTAATTTATTCGATTACTACTGTAATGCTTCTTTTGATTTTTTATCTTTTCTCCTATGCCAACAGACGAGCTTACAGAGAAAAAGGAATTGTCATAAAGGAGAAAAACAAGCTATTGGTTGAAAATGAAAAAATAATCAAAGAAAAAGCTCTCATTCAGCTACAACAATTAAAAGAGCAGATTAATCCGCACTTTTTATTTAATTCGCTCAATTCGCTTTACATGTTAATTGGAAGCGATATTAAAGTTGCGCAGAAATTTACTTTAAACCTATCTCGCATTTATCGTTATTTAATTGATCCGCCAGAAAAGAACATTGTTCTTTTGAAGGACGAATTATTATTTATCGAAAAATATATCTTTTTACAGCAGACTCGTTTTAAGGAAGAATTATTCTTTTCTATCGAAATTGAAAACGAAGCCGCTTTAAGCAAACATATCCCCTATCTTGCTTTTCAGATTGTGGTCGAAAATGCTATTAAGCATAATACAGCCACTCAGGAAAGTCCACTTACCACTAAAATCCTGATTCAAGAAGACCAGGTAATAATCAGCAACAATCTTCAAAAGAAATTGAATGCTGAACCAAGTACAAAATTCGGGTTAAACTATCTGAATAGCATTTACCATTATTACGCAAAAACCGATTTTAAAACATCAGAAAAAGACGGCTATTTTATTTGTTTTCTTCCATTAATATCCATTCACTCCTAAAAAAAAGCCACTCACTCCTTTTTGTTTTTTTCCTGAACTAAAATAAAATAGTTTCGGCCTCAAAATTAACCTAAACTTAACATCTGATGAAGGAAAAGGCATTCCTGCATAATTTGATAACATTTTGCATATTTCTATTATTATTATCGCCACTTACTGTTCAATCTCAAAAGAAAAAGAAAGACAGAAAAGAAGAAGCAACAGAAATTAAAAAAGATACTACCGATTCTAAAAAAGGTAAAAAATATGACGACCTAGTAAAAAAAGGTTCCGTAAAAAAAGGACTCTTCAATATCATTCAGGTTAAGACTGACGTTTATTTTGAAATTCAAGACAGTTTATTTAAGAGAGAGTTTCTGGTTGTAAACAAATTATCTCAAGTTCCTTTTCAAGTCAACGAAGCTGGTTTAAACAAAGGAATGAATTATGAAAATAAGATTATTAGCTTTTATAAAGATACAATCGCAAAGAAAGTCTGGGTAAAATCTTATGTACCGAAGGTTTCTTCACCAAAAGAAGATGCAATTACTCAATCGGTTCAAAATAATTTTGCCGAATCTATTATTGAAGTTTTTGATATCGAAACAAAAAATAACGATTCGTCAGCAGTTGTAATTAAAGTAAATAAGATTTTTGATGGAAAACAGAAAAGCTTCAATGATGTTTTGAGCAGCATTGGGTTTGGAGGTTCTGTTAAATCTGACCTTTCGTATATTGAAAGTTTAAAATCTTTCCCAAAAAATATTGTTGTCAAATCTCAACTGACAACCTCTATAAGCGAAGGCGGTCCTGCATTGTCAGTAACCCTTGGCGTAACAAGCAATATTATTTTATTGGATAAAACTCCAATGAAACCTCGTTTTTCTGATAACCGAATTGGCTTTTTTACTGAAAAGCATTGGTATTTTGCCGATGCCCAGCAGGCAATGCTAGAAAAAGAATTGATTACCCGCTGGCGTTTGGAACCAAAGAAAGAAGATGAAGAACGATATTTAAAAGGTGAATTAGTAGAGCCGAAAAAACCAATCGTTTATTACATTGATCCTTCTACTCCAAAACAATGGAGAAAGTACATTATTGATGGAGTACGCGATTGGCAGGCAGCTTTTGAAAAAGCAGGATTTAAAAATGCTGTTATTGCAAAAGAACCTACTGAAAAAGATTTAGATTTTGACATTGATGACGTTCGCTATTCTGTAATTACGTATGCTGCATCTCCAAAATCAAATGCAATGGGACCATCTGTGGTTGACCCAAGAAGCGGTGAAATTATCGAAGCCGATATTATCTGGTGGCATAATGTAATGACTTCTCTTCAAAGCTGGATGCGTATTCAGACGGGGCCAATTGATCCGAAAGCTAGAGGAAATAAATTTAGCGACGAACATATGGGAGAGGCAATTCATTTTGTTTCGTCTCATGAAGTGGGTCATACTTTTGGTCTAAAACATAATATGGGTTCTTCTTTTGCTTATGATGTAGAATCGTTGCGTTCTAAAGAATTTACAGCAAAAATGGGCGGAACTGCACCATCAATTATGGATTATGCTCGTTATAATTATGTAGCACAGCCAGAAGACAACGTAACGGTTATTACTCCGAAAATTGGAGAATATGATAAATATGCTATTGAATGGGGTTACAGATGGTACTCGCCTAACGACAACGAAACAACAAAACTAAACGCCTTAATTGCAAAACATCAAGATGACCCCATTTACTTTTATGGAGAACAGCAGGAAAATATAATAGATCCGCGTTCGCAATCTGAAGATTTAGGAAATGATGCTGTTAAAGCAAGCGAATACGGTCTAAAAAACTTAAAACGTGTTGTAGATAATATTTTAAGTTGGACTTATGAAAAAGATCAGTCGTATTATGAAACTGGAAAATTATACATCGGAACTATTGGTCAATGGCAAATGTACAACCGACATGTAATGAACAATATTGGAGGTGTTTATTTGAACACAACCGTTCATGGAGATAACAAACAAAGTTACATACCTGTACCTGCAGCAATGCAGAAAAGAGCAACAGATTATTTAGCTAAAAATGTAATTACCATTCCGCAATGGTTATTCTTTAATGACATTCTGGACAAAACAAATCCGTTGAAAGATTCTCCGCTTGGTCCATACGAATATACTCCGTATACACTTTCGAGAGAATTGCAATATAGTATCATGTATGATTTATTTAGCGATGATCGTTTGCTTCGAATGACTGAAAATGAATTATATCAGCGCAACAAAACTAAAGATCCTGTTTTTACCGTAAATGACTTGTTTAAAAAAATGCATCAAAGTGTTTTTGCAGGAACTATTGCTAATAAATCACTGTCGATTCTAGAGCGTATGACGCAAAAGAATTATGTAGATGTTTTGGTGGTTTCGACTAATAAATTATTTGAAAAAACAGATGCAAAAAAAGCATTAGACATTCAGCAGACTTTAAACATGCCTCATTTATGCAATTATTTAGACTATGCTCATATGGCAAGAAATATTAATCAATCTTCTTTAAAAAGAGTTACAGAAGTGACTTCTGATAAAAAAGGAGAACTAAATAAAATCCTTCAATTATTAAAAACTAAAAAGAATACAGGAGACCAATCTACCCAAAACCATTACCGCGATTTGATCCAACGAATCGAAAAAGCCCTAAATAATACAACCTTTTAATACACATTCCAAAAACATGACAAAAATTTTACATGCCTTACTGCTGTTCCTGGCCATCGCAGGATACTCGCAGGAAACCCGAACCATTACGGGAATCGTTCAAGATGCGACAGATTCTTCACCAATTCCAGGTGCATCAGTCTTCGTTGAGAATAATTCTATTTCGAACAAAACTGCTATGGCAGGTATTATTCACAGTGAAGCAATCGGAACTACTTCAGATTTCGACGGTAAATTCACTTTGAAAATCGGAAAAAATGTTACTTCGCTAAGAGTTACTTTCATGGGGTACAAATCGTATACTTTGGAATTATCTGCTCAAAAAAATTACACTGTTAACTTAACATCTGAAACCGCAAAACTTCAGGAGGTTGTGGTAACAGGTTACCAAAAAATTGAGAAAAGAAAACTTACTGCTGCCGTTTCTAAAATAGATATGTCGGCTATTCAGCAGACTGGTGTTTCTAGTATTGACCAATTATTGGTAGGACAAATTGCAGGGGTTGCTGTTTCTACTCCATCTGGAGCACCTGGAGCGCCAGCTAAAATTAGAATTAGAGGTACCGCTTCTCTAAACGGAACTCAAGATCCTTTGTGGGTATTAGATGGTTTACCATTAAAAGGAAATGATGTTCCTAAAAACTATGACAAAGATAATATCGATCAGCTGAACAACTTTTCTATTGCAGGTTTAAATCCAGATGACATTAAAGATATTACAATTTTAAAAGATGCCGCTGCAACTGCTATTTATGGTGCTCGCGCTGCAAACGGTGTTATCGTTGTGACTACCAAAAAAGGTAAAGCCGGTAAAATGGTGATTAGTTTCAACACGAATACTTTTATCACTCAAAGACCTGACTTTGATAAATTAAATTTGATGAATGCAAGTCAAAAAGTTGATTTCGAACTTGGCCTTGCAAGTCGCGCTGATTTAACATACAGAGATGATGCTGGAGAGATTTCTCGTATCTTAAACGGATCAAACGAGTTAGCAGCTTATAGAGCAGGAGGATTTTCTGCGTTAAGTCCTGCTACACAACAATCAATTAATGATTTAAGAAAAAACAATACAAACTGGGGTAATTTAATTTACCAAACTGCAATCAATACTCAACACGGTTTAAGTTTATCTGGTGGCGGTGAAAAATCAGATTACTATTTCTCTTTAGGATATTATGATGAAAAAGGAACTACTATTGGAACTGGTTTCAAACGTTACAATTTAACTTTGAAAAACAATTTCGAAATTACAGATAAATTCAAAGTTGGAGTTGGGATCTTTGGTTCTGAAAATAAAACTACTTCATACTTAACAGATACAGACGCTTATACAAGTCCTAGCAGCTATTCAAGAAACGTAAATCCGTATTTAACTCCTTACAACGCAGATGGAAGTTATAAATACGATCAGGATATTTCTGGTTACTCAGATCGTTACGTTCCTTTTAATATTTTAGAAGAAAGAGCTAATACTTCTCACGATTTAAAAACAAGAGCGATAAAAGCTTTATTAGATGCTGAATATAAAATCACTAGAGATCTAAAAGTAACTTCTCAATTAGGTTTACAATTAGACAATTCTTCTAGCGAAAAATTTGCTGATAAAAACACATATTATACTAGAAAAGAAAAAGAAAGATCTCGTTATTTTACAAATGGAGCTTTTAATTACTTTTTACCTGAAGGTGGTATTATCCAAAATGCAAACACTGACTTTTTCCAATACAATTTAAAAACAATGGTGAATTACTCTAAAACTTTTGGAGAAAAACACGAAGTTGAGGCTATGGTTGGTAATGAGTTAAGAAGAAATTATACAACTACTATTGCAACAAAAGGTTTTGGATTTGATAAAAACACTTTGACTACTAAGCCAATTATGTTCCCAAATAGCTCTTTTGCTAATGACGCGATATATAGAACGTATCAAAAATCTGAAACCGAAAATGCTTTTGCTTCGTTTTTTGCTACAGCTTCTTATACTTACAATAAAAAATATAGTGTATTTGGAAGTGTGAGATATGATGGTTCAGATTTATTTGGTGTAGATCCAAAATACAAATATTTGCCTCTTTGGTCAACTTCTGCTTCATGGGCTGTTTCTGAAGAAGATTTCTTAAAAGATAACTTAACACTTTCTAACTTAAGATTACGTGCTTCTTACGGTTTACAAGGTAATATTGATAAAAACACTTCTCCTTTTGTAATGGGAAGATACAGCAATACAACAATTTTACCAGGACAGACAGAACAAACAATTTCTGTTGAATCTCCGCCAAACGACAAATTACGTTGGGAAAAAACTACTAATACCAACTTAGGTATGGATCTAGGTTTATTCAACAATCGTATCAGCATTGTAACTGATTTTTATGGAAGAAAAAGTACAGATTTAATTGGATTGAGAGCAGTTCCATTTGAAAATGGTTTTGAGTACAGCAACATGAACTGGGCACAAGTAAGCAATAAAGGTTATGAAATTACCTTGTCTACAAGAAATATTGACCGTCCAAACTTCAAATGGAATACAAGCATTAACTTTTCTCATAACAAAAGTAACGTAGATAGAATTGAAGTACGTGATACTGATTTACTTCCAAGCAGAGAAGGTCGTCCTGTAAACGCAGTTTTTGGATTAAAAACAAACGGCATAGACGAAAATGGCTATCCTTTATTTGTTAATAAAAATGGTGAAACAGTAAATACTCAAACTTTCTTTAAATTGTACGATCCTTATGCTGATTTCTTCCCTGGAGAACTTACAGAATCTTCTTTAACACCAGCTGAGTATAGAGATTTATTTGTTTACTTAGGTGATAGAGATCCAAAATTCACGGGAGGTATTACCAATACAATTCAAGTACACAATTTTGATTTTACAGTTGCCGCTGCATTTAATTTAAAACAAACTGTTGTAAAAACACCTCCTTACAGCGGAACTGAAGTAGACAGAGGACAAAATTATTCTACTGATATTTTGAACGCATGGTCACCAACCAATACTTCTTCTAATCTGCCAGGAATTGTAGGTAAAGATTCTGGAACAGGTGATTCTTGGATGGCATATCAATGGTTCTCATCAGGTACTCCTTTAGACTGGAATAAATACTTAGATACATGGGTTAGCGAAATGAGTTATATGAGATTGAGCAGTATGCGTCTGGGTTATACATTCCCTAAGGCATTTACAGATCACATCAACATTCAAAGCATTAGACTTAGCGTTGAAGCAAGAAACTTATTTGTAATCAGTTCTGATTTTAAAGGATATTTTGATCCTGAAACTTACGGAAACATTTATGCACAGCCAGTTCCTAAATCATTCACTATTGGATGTAATGTAACTTTCTAATACAATTAAAGATGAAAAAAATCTCAAAATACATATTCCTTTTTGCTGCAGCAATTGCAGTAACGAGCTGCGATGATTATCTTGACATCACACCTGTTGGGCGTGTTATACCAGAAACACAAGAACAATTTCGTGCGGTATTAACAACAGGATATTCAAAATATCCGGAACACAAATCATTAACTACACTTCGTACAGATGAATTGACATTGAATGAATTTAGCGAAGATCTTAATATTTATAAAGACATTTTTATTTGGAAAGATGGCAATCCAGACCGTATTACAAGAGATTTCCAGTATCAGGATTTATATAATGTAATTTTCTATACGAATGTCGTGATCAATGAAGCATCTAAAAAAGTTGCGGCTTCTGAAGAAAGAAATCAATTAATTGGAGAAGCTTATGCTTTAAGAGCAATGGCTTATTTTGATTTAGTTAACCTTTTCGGAAAACCTTACAACACTGCAACAGCTGGTACAGACAAAGCGGTTCCGTTGGCTTTGGAAATTGACCTAGAGCAGGCTTTCGTTCCTCAAAGTGTTGAAGTAATTTACAATCAAATTATTTCTGACACTCAAGAAGCTGAAAAACTAATCAATTTAAATACACAGACAAAGGGCTTAAATTATCGTTTTTCAAAAGTTGCTTTGTATAGCTTTGAAAGCCGCGTATACTTACAGCAACAACAATGGCAGAAATCTTTGGATGCCGCAAATAAGGCATTGGCCATCAACAAAGATCTAGTTGATTTAAAAGCGACTTCTGTTTTTGCAACAAAATACGATTCAAAAGAATCTATATTGGCTTTAGAAGATGGATATATCAACAGATTAAAAGGAGCTTCATACGCTTCACCTGAGTTAATTGCTGCCTACAATAGAACAACCGATTTACGTTTTCCTCTTTATTTCTTAGCGAGTGGAAGCCGTTTCAGAATTCAAAAAGGCGGTAACGATGATCAAAAATGTACGTTTAGAACTTCTGAATTGTATTTGACAAAAGCAGAAACACAAGTTCAGTTAAATAATATTGCTGATGCAAAATCTACTGTTTTAGCTTTCGTTAAAAACAGATATACTCCAACAGGATATGTCGATCTTGAAATTGCAATTAATGCTATGAATGCAACAGATCTTACAAACTTCATTTTAGAAGAAAGACAACGCGAATTTGCTGTTGAAGGACACCGTTGGTTTGATTTAAGAAGAACATCTCAAAAACAAATCGTCCATACTATAAATGGCACTGATTATACTTTGATAAAAAACGATCCGCGTTATACTATAATTTATCCAGCAAACGCGAGATTGAACAATCCCAATCTATAATTTTACCTAAATTGTTTTTTTTTAAGAGGTCTAGTTTTTACAGCTAGGCCTTTTTTTATAAACAAAATGCTCTCTTTATTGCGAATAAGAATTCCTGAATTATCTTTGCCGCATAATTAGGTAACAAATTTCCTTAAAATGAAAATTGCCATTGTCGAAGACGAGCATCTTGCTTCAAGCTATCTAAAATCTATTTTAGAACAGCAGGACGTTTTATCGATTACCGCAATCACTATTTTAAAATCGGTAAAAGAAGCTGTTACTTTCTTTAGCGAAAACAAAGTAGACCTTGCCTTTATGGATATTCATTTGGGTGACGGAAAAAGTCTTGATATTTTTGAAAGAACCATTATCGCCTGTCCAGTCATTTTTATCACGGCCTACGATTCTTATGCGATTTCGGTCTTCAAGCACTTTACAATCGATTATCTTTTAAAACCATTTGAAGAAGAAGAATTATTGGAAGCACTTCAAAAATTCAAAAAAATAAAAGATAGCTTTAACAGTGATTCTACGCTTCAATCTTTAGTGGCAATAGAAAATCCTGAAACCAATAAAATCCAGCGCCATTTTCTAGTAAATCACGGTTATAAGCTGATTTCTATTAACGAAAGTGAAATCACTTACTTTACTGCGACTGGAAAGCATCTTTTTATTCATATAAAATCGGGAAACAGCTATTTGTACAATAGTACCTTAACCGAAATTATAAACAGTTTAGATCCCTTCAATTTCTTTAAAATAAACCGAAAATATATCGTTAGTAGAAACAGCATTAAAGAAGTTATAAAACATTCCCATCAGAAAGTAGAATTGATTCTAAACGTTCCAGCAGCCGAATCTGATGCAATTTTCATCAGTAAAAAGGAAATTAATAACTTCAAAAACTGGCTGGATCAATAATTTAATAATTATTTAGCTATGAATTTACGATAGTTATCAAAATTAAAAAACTGCATTTTTGATAATTTGTGATTTAAAATCCGACTAAAAACTATCAAAAAGACGTCAAAACGTTAAATTACCGTTATAGAAATCATAAAATTGCCCTTTCACAATCAGCAAGATAGCTGAAATTTTTGGTTTATTATTTATCTTTGAGAATATAGAAATCAAATGTAAAAGACAATGCCACAAAATAGATTTTATCCCGATGAAAAATTCAAAGAAATAGAAATAAATGCCTCATTACAATTAAGATACGCCATTTCTAACAGAGGAAGATTAATAAGTTTTACTGACAAGATTGAGAACGGACGCATTCTAAAAGGTGGCTTAAGCGACGGATATCCGACTTTCCGTTTTAAGGTTAAAAAAGACGACAAAATCGTAAACAAATATCTTTTCTTATACAAATTAGTCGCTCAATATTTTATCCCAAAAGATTCTGAAGATCAAACATATGTTCTGCACTTAGACTACAACAGAGCTAATGATGATGTAAGCAATCTTCGTTGGGCAACCAAACAAGAAATGATGGCGCATAGCCGTAAAAGTCCGCGCGTTATTCAGGCAAAAAAGAACTTAATTGAACACAATCTCAAAGCAGACGGACGAAAATTAACCACAACAAAAGTGATGTTAATCAAAAAAATCCTTGCAAGACCTGAACAGAAAACACGTCTTAAAATGATTGCGAAACAATTTGGCGTAAGCGAAATGCAAATTAGAAGAATTGCCAGCGGAGAAAACTGGGGACACGTGAAAATATAGTTATGAATTAGGAGTTATGAATTAGGAGTTATGAATTAGGAGTTATGAATTATGAATTCACAACTCGTAAATATAAGCCACAGATTATATCGATTACACAGATTTTAAAAAATCATTTTAATCCTTATAATCTCTGGCTTATTTTTTTTACAATCGATTCAACAACTGTTAGGCTTAGCGGAGTCGAAGCTACAAACAATGCTCTTCGAATATGCTGAGAGTGACACTCAATAATCATGTGAATTTTCAGATTTATCGTCAAAATCGCAAAAATCACCTCAGAATTCATAATTTACAATTCACAATTCATTCGGTTTCTGTGAAAAGACCAAAATCTCTGCCTTTAAAAACAAAATTTCAGGTGTTCATATAAAATAAATCCTTAAATTCGCAATCACAAATAACAAAAGAAGAAATCGAAAGATGAGTTTCGGAAATATAAACTTCATTTTCGATAGTTAATACTAAAAGCAAAAAAAATGAAA
>Ga0209489_110533_pt1 | contig 10323 bp, 5 predicted proteins | sample SiratrowhiteBW_FD_187527 | JGI IMG/M metagenome (GOLD analysis project Ga0209489, IMG submission 187527) | Root nodule microbial communities of legume samples collected from California, USA - Siratro white BW (SPAdes) (version 2) | ecosystem: Host-associated > Plants > Roots > Nodule | place: USA...
GTGACTGCTGGAAACACACAGGAGATTCTAGTGATGATGAGGATGAAGATGATGAAGAAAGTGACCCTGAAAACTCTTGTAAACCTCCTCCCTCACAGCATAAGAGATTTGGTCCTGATAATGGTCCCTGGATCAGGATCAGGAATCATCAAGAACCAGATCCAGATTGGAAATTTTTGAGGTGCCTGGAGATCTTACAACAAGAAGAATCCAAAACCTTTGAAAGATTCAATATCTTCAGACCTTCTCCTGTCTCTCACGCCTCGTCAATTCCATGCATGATGTTCAATGCTGCTTCCAGTGAAGATTTTCCACCTCTCGAGAGAAAGACTGATCCAGTCAGCAGAATCTCCTCAAAACCTCATGTTGTAAGCCAAGAGGTTGGTTCTGACGGCAAGATGAAACCTCTAAGCCAAGCTGAAGAGGTTCTAAACTGGCAAACTGAAAATGCCAGAGCCCAAAACTCCATCCTACAAAGACTAGACCAAAAGATGGAGACGATCTCGATACATTTGGAAAAATCTGATGAGAAGCTTCAACTTCTGTCCTCCAAAATGAGGAAATATTATAAACAGCTTTCTTCAGAAATTTCCAGATTAGAGGAAGAATGGAAAAGTATGACCTTTGGGAAAGCATCACATGCAAAAGAAAGAGAAATAAGGAGGCTTAAAGCCCAGATAAAGGAGTTGGATGACTATATCTCTGCCAAAGAAAGACAGCAGACTGACTCTTTTCCTTCTCTGTTTAATGCCTCCAGCCGTATACTTCTTTCCAAAATCCTTCTTCTTATTTCCAGCAAAAGCCAACTTGGTCATTACCTACTGCCTCTCCTCATAGAGCAAGGCAAAACCCTGAATCTTCAAAACCCAAAAAAGAAAAAAAACCAAACTTTCCATTTGTCTTCCGAAGAATCTGCCAAAGAAACCCAATCTTCTCCACTAAAAAGACCTATAGTCCAAGAACAATTCCAGGACTCCCAGGACCCTTATTCACAATTTGCCATTGAACCAGTCATTACCTCTTCCAGCCCAACTGAAGAAATCAGAGACATTTCTTCTGATAATTCTGAATCCTCAGAAGAACCAGGATTTGTAGACGTTACTCAAATTCTTATGACATCTAGGACTAGATCAGAAGTGCGCCATGAGCCTATTTATGACTCTCCTGATGACGAGATCGATTCAGCTTCATCCAAAGCAAAAAATCTCAAGGTTAATGGAGGACCCTGGTTCACTCTTGATGTCATACCACCCAACAAATGGAGGGCTCACCTTATAGAGTTTGGAGCATGGCTGGACACAAAGATGATGAAGGAACCAGACACCTACAAGGTGATTGAAAAATTCTGTTGCAGAATGACAGGAACACTGAAAGAATGGTACCATAACTTAGGGACCGTTCGACAAAACCAATTTCATGAGTTGGGAAGAACATCTACAGTATTGGGAGCTCTTCATGAAGAATTTATCGGTGATGGTTCTATCATCGAAAAAAAACTCAAACAAGAATTCTTTGAGATGAAGTGTTGCTCTGTAAAGATTGCTGACCTAGAAAAACATTATCAAAGAATGAGCAAAAGATTTTACCATCTCAATGGTCTCAATGATCCCAGCCTGAAAAATACTTATGTCGCATCTCTACCAGTTGAGATACAGCCTGAACTAAACCGAATGGCTATCGCTATACAAAAAGATTTTACTTCCTTAACTCTTGGACAAATCCACCAGATGACCCTAGAAGCGGTAGACAAGCTCTGCAGGCAACATAAGTTTTTCGCAGATATCATGAATCAGAAAAGCAAGTTTGATAAGGCTTGCCAAAAATTATATCTGGAGATCAAATGCAAAAAATCCTACTCGGGGAACTGTTCCAGGAATTGCAGCAAGAAAAAGAAAGAGAAAAAAAATCTTGAAGAAAGGAAGAAACGAAAGTCCTTCAAATTCTTCAAGAAAAAGAAAATCAGAGGAAGACGCAATGACCATAGATGTTTCATCTGTAATAAGAAGGGGCATTTCTCAAAGAATTGTCCTCAACAGAAAGACAAAGCTATAAGACTCATCTCTACACTAAACCTCAATAACTCAGAAGAAGTAGAGTCTATATACTCATAACAGAGCTCTGCAGACGAAGAAACTGCGTTTGCCTTAGCCGTATCTTCTGAAGAATCCTCTGATTCAGAAACTGAAAAGTTTCCTATATTCTCTACCCAAGAAATGCTTCATGTCAACTTATCAACACTACAACCCTGTGTTGATATCCAACTTCTTCCCTCAAAATATGATAAGGCTATCAAAGTTATCGCCTATTTGGACACTGGAGCCCAGAAATCAATGATGGATCCAGACATTCTACCAAAGGAATTCTGGAAAAAGGAGGTCTCCTATTCTGTTGCTGCGGATGGAAAGATCTTTAAAACAGAATTGATAACCAAACATCCCATTGGTATCAAGTTTTTTCCTGACTGCCTGATATGGGCCAAAGTAATTGGTAGCAAATTGCCCAACAAGGACATCTTAATAGGAATGGACATTTATTCTGCAGCTCACAAATTTCAAATCCATTCCTCTGGGATAAAATTCAAAAAAGAATTCAAAGCCTTTGCTGATGTGCCAAGGCTCTTTGCACTTACAGAAGCCCCACCAGACTTCCAAGAAATCAGAGATAAGCTAGCCTTATTATGTGCAGGCAACCATGAGGAGTTTTCTCATCCTAAGCCTCTATGGAAGAATCCAAAATTCTTTGTGCAACTTCCCTTCAAGCTTAATGAAGATGTCAATCCTACAAAGGCCACTCATCCTGGTATGTCTCCAACTGACCTTCTGTTGGCTAGAAAAGAATGCAACGAACTATTAAAGCAAGGATTGATAGAACCAACTAAATCCAACTGGGCTTGTCAGGCTTTCTATGTAGAAAAGAGATCGGAGAAGCTTCGGGGGGAAAAGAGACTAGTCATTGACTATAAACCCCTAAACCAGTTCCTTAGGGATGATAAATTTCCTATCCCAAAGTCATCATCCTTACCCATCATCCTTGGAGTATCTTCAGGAGCTTTAAAGATGGTCTTCACAGTACCATCTGTTGACCTTCTAAAAGTGGCTTCCGTCAGTTTCATAGGCTTCTGATTTATGTGTAATTTCTCATAGTTGGTAACCCACTGCATCGGTACCAGCTTTTGTAGTTCTTGCTGAGAAATATTTTGTGGGATCTGGGCTATTGAAGGTGTATCTTCTTGGTTGTTGGCTAGAACGAAGAGAGCACCGTCTTTGCAAGAGGGTAAAGCAAGATCAATGGCATGATCTTGAAGCCTATAGATGATCTGATGATGGAGGGTAGCAGAAAGTGCTTTAGAGACTTGTTCAGCTCCAGTGATCTGGATCTGGACCTTCAACCTTTGAGAGATAGTGGGATTTCTCAGACTGACGTTGAAGTTGGGGAAGATAGTCAGGACGACGCTTCCAACATGAAGAGTGGTTTGGACAGTGCCAATGACAGCATGTTCGTAGTGCAGATAGCTTGAGTCTAGTAATGAGACTCTAGCTGAAACAGGGAGTCCTCTTCTTCCATGAAGAGAGAGAACTAGTCTGATGGCTCCATAATGGAGGTGTGTGTATCCTTCAGTTTGCCAGTGTCTGATCAGATCCTTGGGGATCTCGATGTTGACATATTGTTCTTCAGTGGTGGCAGCTAAAGAACATTGGTCCATTCTGGAAGATTGAGCATACTCCTTGACATGGGGTCTTTTTGATGAGATAAGTCTAGTGATAGATCTGAGTACAAATCTTTGTCTTCTGAATATATTATAGGGACTTAACAAAGGACTATGAGTTTCTGAGATTTGAGCATCTTCTGGAACATAAGAATATTCAATGAGATTTTCTGTTTTTGAGGATAGGGTTCTAGAGACACTGGGGGTAAGGAGAGAGTAGAGTTTAAGAGAATAGGCTGAGAGGGTGCTTGTGCTGGGATGTCCATGTTAGGTTGACTCCTCTTACTCGTCTTCGACATATAATCTATACCATCATATCCCCTTTTGAAAAACGGTTTGACTCTGATACCATTTCGGACAGAACATCTCCATAAGGAAACGAAAATAGTCCCTCAGGTATAAACAGCGCCTCCATGGCTTAATCGACCAATTATGACTATCTCAAATCCTTACTAGAGAGTACTATCATAAACGGTTCAAAGGATCGGAAGCTTTCTGATACACAAGGTCCTCATAAGAGGCGAGTGTAGAGCATACTTGCATCTATTTAGCGGAAGGGATAGTATAAACTATATACCCTAGACTTTCAGAGAATAAGAGAACTTAGAAAGAAGACATTTCAGGGATAGTAGAAACAAAGGATTTCATTCAAGATTCTCTGCCGTAAACAAGGGCCAAGACCCCCTATTTATAGGGAGGGTCTTTACATTTACAGACACTCCTGGAAAATTCTACACACCTATTGCATCATTGTTTACATCATCATATTTATGACATCACTGTTTACATCATCATACTTATGACATCACTGCTTACATCATCATTTTTATGACATCACTGCTTACATCATCATATTTATGACATCACTGCTTACATCATCATATTTATGACATCACTGCTTACATCATCACACCTATTATTGTTCTTATCCTAATCAGACCTAGTAGAGACGGAACAATTCATCTGCTGAGCCTCACTTTGAGACATACTGCCATGTAGTGGGTCCTAGTAAGGAAACATATGCTTGTGGGCCATTAATTTATCCATCAATTCTTCATTATCATTTCCTGCCAGGTCTTCACTTTGTTGAAACTGGTCTTCAGGAACATAATACTCTGTAACACTTTTGAGTTCTCGGAAATGGTAATTATATATATATATATATATATATAATATCTGAAATTTAAATGTTCCAATAATTTGAATATTGTTTATATTATGTCCATAACTTAATGTTACAGTTACATAATGTATATTCATTGTATAAGTTTAAACAGAAGGTTACAAATTTGACTATTTTTAATTTTAAATTTTTTTATTAAATTTTGTTTAAAAAGGTACTTTAAGAATAGTGTTTTTTTATTGTTCTACTGAGTAGTATAAACTTTTATTATGCATATTACAAAATAAGAAAATAACATAATAATATTTAAAGAATTGCATACTATAAGTTTTTTGTTATTTAAATTAACCACTTGTAGTTAAATTTGTGCTGAAAGGCTTTAAAATATAACTCATCAGAGTTGGTTAGCTGTTATAAATGTCATCTCTAAATTCAATTCTTATGAATAAAAAACAGTGAAAAGAAGTTATGAAGTTATTGTGCTCAATCATTTACACCTCCCAATTTTTTTCCAGTTAGAGTGTTGCTTAAAGTGGAAGTTAGAATTCCTTTTGAAATGCAACCCTTCACTCACGGCAGAGAATGTGCTTCTGCTCATAATTAGTGCGTGGAAACACATGGTCCCTCATTTTAAGCCTTTTGGATGTGACAAAAGGGGCAAATCTCCTAAAAGTCCTTCATCAATTATGAAAAATTGTTTACTTTTGTTTCTTTTTTCTCCTCCTGAACTTACCAGCTAGTTTCTTTACAATAATGGAAAAATCACTTTTTTTTTTTAAATTAAAATTACTTTATATATAAGTTAAAAATCAACAATTTTAAAAATTATACAAAAAGTTTCTGAGTTTACTTTTACATAAACTAATTTTTACTCATAAAAAGTTAGTCTACGTTTATGTAAATATAAATTAGTCTACGTTTTAACAGTAGGGGTAAATCAATCGATTTAATAAAAAAGAAAAATTGATCAACCATGTTAAGTTCATACCTATTATGTGAAAGAATTGGTCAAAATTTTGGTAAACTAATTTGTAGTTGATTAAAACCAAACCAATTAAATTTGGTATAAAACTATGAATCCGTTGAAGAAAATTTTTCATGTGCTATTAGAAATAATAAAAAAATCTCCTCTACCATCTAAAATATAAATTGTAGCTGATTTAATTTGTAAAACTTTTTTTCATTCATTTTTTTTGAAATCTAATATTTAACTTTTAGATCATGAGGTTGACTTCCAAAAGGTTTTGTTTGACACTGCCCTTTTCTAACATTTCGATTCATTTTGATGACTCTGTAGTAAATGAAATAGATTTATTTATCCTTCACACCTTTTCCTTCCCCTTTGATTCCTTATCTCTCAGACACGAAAATTGAAACGAAAATTGCTTTCAAGAAAATTGTATGTACAAAGAGTTCCACATAGTTGTATGATCTAGTATCAATGAGATCAAGTTCAAAGCACAATCTTGAGAAATTGTCATTTGAAAATTGAAATTACAAGCATTATATGACATCTAATTACACTTGGAGAAGAAATGAAATGAAAGTCTCAGTAAACTTCTGATTAAGTATTTGAACTAGAAGTTCGAAATGGCCACAAATATGACAGCAGATTTCTTCTTCCACTGTTCATCTCTGTATTCCCTCTTCTCCTAGAGATATTGTCACTACCATTTCTTCCTCCCCTCATTCGACTAGTGCGGGAACTGGGGTGTCCTTGAGGTGGCAGCTCAACACGGCAAAGTGGACATGAATTGTGCTGAACCAACCATGGAACAATACAGTCTGAGTGGTAAATGTGGTCACATGGCATTTTCCTGGCCTCAGAACTCAGTTCAAACCTTTCCTTACAAACTGCACAGTGTGAATCAGATTGGAGGTGTTGATTTGTGATCTTAATGGTTGGCATTGCATCAATAGAAGATCGTGATGCAGGGGGTGGACCAAGCCGCTCATTGCTTATGTGTTGTTCAATCAGTCCTTCAAGTCTAGGACCAAGAAAGTAGTCACCAAAATCAACATGCCTAGGACCACTTCTCGAGCCAGTGTTAGACACAGTGAACCCGGGAGGTTGACCATGAAATATGAGATAAGGACCAGAGCTATAGACACCCCAAGTCTGATCAGCAAGTGGGGTGGACCCAAACCTTCTTCCACCCATTCTCTGCCTCATCAAGTTGTCAACAGCATCTCTAACCCCAGAACCTCTTTGCCCCATAACAGCTCTTACAGCATCCATAACATCAGGCACTTGACGAAAATCTTCCATTTGAGATGAAAAGCCTGGTTGGCGTGAAACTGCTCGCAGCAGCTCGTAAAGTTCTTGCACAAAGCCTAAATCGCAGTAAGGGCAAATGGCATCTCTCCCTTCTAGCCAGATTGGCTGCCTGCATGTATAACACCAGTATGTTGTTCCACTTGACATGCTTTCTCTTTCACTACACACAACTTCTCTTTGCTTCTGCACCAAGTATAGAGGTTCACATGTTTTAGTCACAAATCAAGTTACAAAATGAGTCATGAACATTTAGGATACTGTGGTGAAGTATTTTGGCAGCACACCAGATGCTCAATATTCATCACTATATCCTTAAGAAAAACCAAATGGTAAGTAAATCTGAGACAGATAAGGAATAGCCAACTCCAACAAGTTAGCACGGTCAAAGGGACCCAGATAAAATCAACTGTCACAAGGTAGTTTCATGAAACTATTATGGACATCAAGAAACACAGCAAGTCAATCTGAACATGCAAGTCAACCAAAGGTGTTATAAATGAGTTCTTACAATGAACACAGCAAGTGTGAACTTATGGTCAACTATCTCTTGTAATCAAATCATGAACAATTACAAGAAAAATTTACAGTAGGCTCATAAAACTATAATCAATTTAGAATCATGAATTAACCTGCTTAAGTGGATGCAGACTATCCATCTAAAAAAGTCAAAAACAATAAATTTGGAATGAATTTTGGATTCTGTGTTATCCTCATCAGACAAGAGGAGTTCTGCCTTCCATAATCCCAAGAGAAAACCGGTGGGAGACAAGGCTCCATAACTTCACACATGCAAATTGAAATGATTCAAATGTTTACCCTCAACAAAACAAATCAATTAGCACATATGCATTAAGGAAGAACGAAATTCATGCAAGAACCAGGTAGCTTCAACCACATAAACAGGACCTGTCCTCAAACACAACCACAAAGTCAGAAACAGAAGAGAGCGAAAGCAACACAACAAAACCAAACTGAAAACTAACATCCCACAAAAACCATACCATCTTGTCATCAAAGCACATAACTTTCAAATAGGCTCTCAGTTAAACAAACACCCATCACTCCATAGATCATACTGAGTTCACACCCACCTAGAATCCACTCAAAAAACATAACAAATAGCAACCAAAAAAATTAACAGAAGAACAAAAATTCAGAATTTATGTGAACTTACCAATGAAAAGGAAAAGAAAGACAAAAGAAGAAACTACAACAAATGAAAAAAAACTCAGAGCACAGTTGCAAAAGATTCTGAGCTTGGTGGAGAGAGAAAGTAGGAGATACTCTCAACAATTGATGGAGTGTTCCCACTGAGGCCAAGTTTCTTTGTAATTTTCATCTGTTCAAAACTTTGACTATTATATACTTAATTTGTAATTTTTCCCCTGTTCAGAATTTTGACTATTCTATGTTCAGTTTCGTGAAAGAAAGTTGCAAGAAGGTGACATGAGACGGTATAAAAAATACTAACTGTAACTTACAATAAAGAATTTTCCTTAAGAAAAGGCCTTGAATCAAAGAATGTTTATTATTATGTCATGTGTCAATAGTAATTTTATATACCCACGCTTTCGTGCTAGTGCACACAGAATTGAGAAGAAAATGTTAAGACGTACTAAATAATATGATTTCTATCATTATTTATATTTTAGTTTGCTACGTAAATGCTTAAAACATAAGTTAAGTTGTCTTTTTCTTAATAATACTTTGAAAAATGCCACATAAACATATCTTTTTATACTTTTAAAATACCTAATGAGATAATAATATTTTTACTTTTTTAAGTTGATTTATTTTAGATTATTTTACATTATCAAATAAAAAGGTCATATCATGGGTATTGGTTGAGCATTTAATAAAAAATGAATTGTTACATCATCATCTAAAGACAATTATATATTGTTACCCTTTTTATTTTCTTTAAAGAATAAAATTTGCTATTTTTAGTATATTTTAATTAACAGGTTTATGCTTATTGAGTTATTAGAAATTAAAACTTACTATTAGTATGGCTGCCCTCTTATTAAAAAAAACAAATAGTTCTTCTTAATTCAATATATATATATATATACATCTTATCATAATTATTTGATTTTGATTATTTAATTTAATTTAAATCTTATGATATGAACGACAGATAACATAAAATGATGGCCGGCTACATGTGATAGCAACAAATCTTAATGATATATAGATTGGAAAATAAACAAAATTTGTCAAAATGTTATAAAGGAACTTAAAATTTAATAACACCTAATAGCAATAAGTTTATTTCACATATAAACTAAAATTATTATATATACACTTAATAAAACAAAATTACACATATTTTAATATGAATAAAAAAGTTATATATAATATTATTATTAATAAATTAATACTAAGTATAATTAATATACTATAGATGGATCACATAAATTGACAATTTAAGAAATATAAATATATTATATTGATAATAGTTAATTTTAGATATTTTGAAAAGGAGAAAAAAGGAAGATACTTTTCATTTTAAGAATATGCCAATTTTTTGATATGGATTACATGAATAATTTTAACACAAATTGCTAATAATAGAAGGAATATAAATCTTCATAAAAAAAGTTATTCAAATTTAATAATTGACCCATGCCATTAATAAAGTAGAAAAGTATTTGTACTGTTAGCAATATCTCATATTTGGTAGAAAGTTCAGCTAAAATAATAGACTGGATAGAGACAGTTTAGGCTTTTATATAAAAAAATATGTAATTTTTATATAACTTCTCTTAAAATTTTATAAAATAAAAATAAAATATATTTAATAATTTTGTATTCATAAAATTAACTTAAAATAAGATAACTGATAATCCAACCAATTAAATTAATTAGACTCTTTTCATAAATATACTGAATGTTAAAGTATGACTAGTGTCTAATAATTTTGTATTTAACAAGTGAAAAATAAGAGAATTTAACCCTATTTAATAATGAGAATATATTAAATATTTGATATATTAAAAATCACTGTAAGGATAGAGATCAAAATAATCCTTTATACTTTAGAGTATATGATATTAATTATTCAATGTTTAAATAAAAGTATATTTAATGTTACTATAAATGATGTTCAAATGAGATAATGTTAAGACTAAAGACATTATAAGGTAACAGTGGAAAGTAATATACAAATTAAAAAAAAAAAAAAAAAAATAAAAAGGAAAAAAAAAAAAAAAAAAA
>Ga0209489_110536_pt1 | contig 10321 bp, 2 predicted proteins | sample SiratrowhiteBW_FD_187527 | JGI IMG/M metagenome (GOLD analysis project Ga0209489, IMG submission 187527) | Root nodule microbial communities of legume samples collected from California, USA - Siratro white BW (SPAdes) (version 2) | ecosystem: Host-associated > Plants > Roots > Nodule | place: USA...
AAAAAAAAAAAAAAAAAAAAAGATGAAAGTTAACTTTTGTGTAAAACTAAAATTAATTTATGTACAAGTTAGCAAAAATCTTCCTCGTATGACTTGCTTAATTTTTTTATTTACTTTTAACTCATATATAAACTATATGAAAAAAAGTTAAATTTATATTTTACTTTATTTTTTCCACCTTACAAAAACTTATAAAGAAAAGTCATCTAAAGGGGAGTGTATCCAGTGAGTAAAACAGTTGAAGTACGTGAATTTTACCATTAATCATAATGATCAAATGAAGTTTTTCTAATAGTGTTTGTTCATGTACATTATATTTCACTACTCTATCAATCATTACAGAAATTAACCAATATTAATAATGAGAATTTTTTATTTTGTGATCAGCATAAACAAAATCATTGAGAGGTATCGCCAATGTCGTTACAGCAAGTTACAGACTGGTGATTCATCGCAACTTGAATCGCAGGTTTCTTTTTTTTTCTTATATGTAACAATTTCCTTTAAATATCTTATCTGATTATAAGTAGTGTTTTAAATAATATTTTTTTAATTATCTCTTACATTAATTTTTGATTAAAATAATTTTAATTAGTTTAGTTTGCAAGTAATAAATATTATGAATTGTCTTTTTCTTTTTTTAAGAAAAATAAAAAACTAAAGAGTTTAATTTTAGAAGTTAAACACAGCTATTATTTTCTCTTGTCGCAAGATGAGGACACAACAACAAAATTTTTAAAAATAGAATGGTTATCACGATAGTTTATTAGAAAAAAACTACATAAAAACTTTAAAATAGATCAAGGTCTTTAAAATCAAATTTAGATTACGTGTAAGGAAGGTAGTATTAACATATTTATTGCATTCATTCTAAGATTATATATTTTTAATTAAATATGTAAAATTAATATTAAAATATTCTTTAATAAAATACTTTTTAAAGAAAATTTTATGGAAATATTTATTTGAAATTAAAAATAATAAAATTGGCTCCGAGATATTTTAATTCATATTAAAAAATTAGAATTATGTAGTTTTTTTATAAAAGAAAAACTTTTATTTGTTGGTTGATATTTTTAATTATTTTAGTGAATAATTTTATACTGAAAATTTTAATTATCAAACAATTTTGAAACTAACTATAATATTTAATAATTTTCAAAATTTATATTAATAAAAATTTTAAATATAAAAACCAAACAAAGTAAATTCAATACAAATTTATATTGGCAAATGTTGGTTACTACCATGTTTCTCTATGTCTATTATAGATATGGAAAGTCATACAATAATTATCATTGTACACCTAACATTTACTTAAACTAGGTCACAAGCTTGAAAATGAACTATGTGTCCCAAAACATCAATTTTCATACAACCGTTTACAATGTTTTTCTTTTAGAAGTCATGTGCTAAATGTTGCTTAGGATAATTTTCTTGTAATCCAAACAAATAATAATTTTTAGATATAATAACATCTATCATTATCTTATCTATTGTAAAGCCATCAAGGTTAGTTTTCAAATGTTGCTAAACTATTTATTGGTTCGATCACTAAAGAATGTGATTTAACTTGTTTTGTGGTAGAAACTCTTGTAATTGGTGAAATGGGCAAAGATTTACACCGGCTAGCATCTCTCTTGTAAATTCTTTACCAGTCATCTATAGATTTGCTTCCTTCTTGTTACATAGAGTTCCTTTGCAATTCTTATTTTGTATCTTTGTTCTCAGCCTCCAAACACTTTTTTTAATTAAATGTTATCTCAAACTTCACATGATATCCTCATATTCAATATTGGACAAACTACTTTGTTATAGCTAGATACGTGATGTGCTTTCCAGCTATGTTTTCAACTTTGTCATGCCCCTCTAACAAAACAATCATGTACCTTTGTGCGGCATGCTATATATTTACACAAAAAATTAATGACTATGACATACCAAACTAGAGCATTTCCATCTTATCCTTCACACCCTCCAAGGTCTTGTCTCAGAGTTATCTCTTTTGGCCATGTTAATCGCTTTTTTAGTCATCTAATCAGATATTATATACTTACCACGTTTGTCTTTAATTGTCATCCCTCTTAGACTAGCTGTCAAGTCATTAATTTGATATACCTTAAAAGGTTTATGTACCAATTAAAATATGTGAACTTTGCCTTTCTATACTTATTTGTTATCCAAACACATTTTTATTCGAGTTATTGCAAATACGACCTTTGTATTTGGTTTAAGATTCTTGAAAATATATTTCTATGATTTCATATATTTCATATTAAAGCCACTCACACGACATTCCAAATATAATTACATTTTCTACTTAACCTTATTAACTCAAACCTTAAGAAATATTTCTTAACCTAGTTATGATATACTGACTGAATTCTTATCCATTTATCACTCATTGACCAAGTTTTATTTGCAAACCTGCATGTAAGAAATAAATGGTTGATAGTTTCTACACTTTATTCACACATGACACACCTCATTTCACCCATATTCACACTCTTCTTTTAGTTAGGTTTATCATGTTAAACATAAATGGTTGATAGTTTCTACACTTTATTCACACATAACACACCTTGTTTCAACCATATTTACTCTTCTTTTAGTTAGGTTTATCACATGTTGGTAGCCTAATTTATAACAATCTCCAAACACCTAGTTGGGTTGTGAGTAATGCTTTAACTTTTCATAACTTATTATACACTCCCTTCTCCCACCTTAAGTTCGTTTCTCAACTTCTTATATGAGGATTTTACTATATAACCTACACTTTCCTCCCCCTTCGAAACCTAAACATCCTCCTAATCTCTTTATAGTGCACGCCCTTTCACCTATTGCATCAACTCCTCTAGCAATGGTTCCTCCCACTCAAACCAATTCCATCTCCATATCAGTTTTCACTCCCACTAGTTTCCATACCATTCTCTACCCTTCTCTATCCTTATTCTCATTGATTTGAGTTTGATAACACCTTAGGTACCTCTCCCTAAACAACTTGTCACCATCCACACATCCTCCCAAAACAATATTGTACTTCTTGTTCCCACTTTCCAAACTAAATTATTGTCAAACCAATTCCCTCCTACACCCCCATATACACTTCTATGATTCTTCCACCACCTTGACTCGTTTCTACTTTCCTTGACATTATTCAAATTCCCCCATAACCTGTACTTCGATTGTAATGTATTCCTCTATAGTCTCATTTCTTCCTTTTTCTAACTTCCACTTCCTCTTATTTAAGAGAGCCATGTTAACACACTTCAAGTTCTTAATTCCTAATCCTCCTTCTTCTTTGCTCATACACAATATTTCCCACCTTACTCAGGCCAAAGAAGTTGATGGTGGAAAATTATTATATATTTTTACATGTCCATATTACTTTTAGTATTCACAAGAAGGAAAAAGTAGTTTGTATGATAGTTTTGTGAGATAAGACTTTGAGGAACTTTTTGTGAAACCAAAAGGATTCATAATATGCTTTTGCAAATATACACTCATAATTTCAATCCATATTTCAACTACCGAAATACATTACTACCATACCATTTCAAACTTGTTGAGTAACAAATAGATGATTTATGGAAGTTTTTTAGGGAATACATAGATTAACATCAATAAATGAGAGTTCATAATGTAAGAAATCATGATATCATTCTTAATCTAAAACTTTAAAATTAATGTTTATGGTCTTTTTCATTATATGTCATTTAACTTTCTTATTTCTACTCAATGTAAAATCTCCAATGTAGAATCTCCAATTCATACTTAAATTTTTAACCATGAAAGTATGTTTGTTATATTAAAGATAAATTGTGAACGCAAACATAAAGAGAAAATACCTTCTTAAAAAATGTCTAAATCTCTATTTGATGGAATCTAATGTCTCTCCCTTTCCATTCTTTGAGGCTTCTGACCCAATATTTACAAGCTACACCTTTATAAAAGTTGAAATTTAAATTTTATCCTTTTGTTTTCATATTTTGTAGTTTCCAAAATATACAATCCAATAACTTTCTAAATTATACATTCTGAACTATATGTTAAAAATTAAAATTTTGTATTTTAAGATGTACATTTAAAATACAATTCAAAATATAATTATATTTCAAATTATACGTTTTGAAATACAAATTTATATTTTAAAATATATTTGAGAACGTATAATTTAAAATACAAATTTGTATTCAGGATTAAGTCCAGCCAAATGGAGTGTAACTGGACCAAAAGTTTTTTTGTTTTTTTTCAAAATGTATGAACTTTTTTTCTCATCACTGTGTGTTCCAAAATTCAAGGTAATTCTCTCTTTAGACTCCCACCCTATCTCCTTGATTAAAAAAATAATAATAATCTTTTTGCTCGATTTACATGATTATATGGGGTTTTGGGATCTTTACCATTTTGGATCTTAATTTAGAGTTTCAGAAATTTTAGCTCTAGAGTATCGGTGATTGAAAAAAGTGTGTTCTTTGGTTGGTGTGAGAGTGTGGAATAGATGTTTGAATCTAAAATTTTGCTTAGTTTGGGGATTTGGAGGAATTAGATAGATAGATAAAGGACATGGATCATGCAGGGCATTCTTCCAAATCAGGGCGTGGAGTTTGTGTAGCTCAATGAGTAGAAAATGGAGGTTTTAATATTTCAGAATCTACCATTCAAAAGGTCTCTAGATTACACATTCACTACAAAAACGAAAAGAAAAAAAGAATACGAATTTCAAATATTATAAGGATAAAATATGGGGTGCAGAATGTAAGAGACTTCTTTCTTTCCTATTCACCTACCGCCCTGTTTCTCTCCTAATTTATTTTTTTTTCTTTCTTTTGTACCTTTTCCTCTAGTCCCTAGGTAAATCGTGGAGAATACCTCCATACTTTTCTTCTTACACCTCCATACTTTTCTATAATTGAAAAAATATCAAAAATACCTTTTAAAATTTTGTATACCCAACTACACAATCTAAAATAAAAAAATTATTCTAAATTATATAATATGAATAAAAAAGTATATTCCAAAATATATAATACATAATATAATTTTTCATATTTTTAATTATATAATCCATTTATATTATGAATACAATTCAAAATAAAAAAAAATGTATATTATAGATTATGCAATTTAGAATATAAAAAATTACATAGTTCAAGATATGATTTTTTTATTGTAGATTCTAGAATAAAAAAATTGTATTATAAACTGTATAATATCGAATATGAGAAGTTGAAGAGGGTGCATTATGAAATAAACGAAAAAGGATAAAATAGTATTTTTACATTGTGGAGGTGGAGCAAGAAACAGCATAAATCGGGGTCAAGCCTTCAGGATACTTCTTGACGAATGCTTTCCACACTATACAAATGTTTGACAATTTTTTTGTAAATTCCAAAAATATTCTTAGCATTTGTATTTGAGCATGTGTAATCAATGGAAGAAAAAAAAACTTTTTTCTTTTTTTAAAACACTTTTTCTTTTAAAAAACCAAGAACTAAAGCAAATTTAGTGAACTAAAATAATATATGATTCTTATACCTCTTTTATTAAATTTTAGTATTTTTATTTTGCTTATTGATTTGTATTTTTTAAAACTATTTGGACGAGATAGGGTGTACACACCTTCATATAATTTACACTTTTTTTAACACAGTTTTAAGCTCTTTAAATACGAGGGTTTGCTTCTATCAATACACTATTTTAGCATTTTTTTTTATTTACAATCTTAGCATGCATATTAATAATACTGTGCCTTGCAGAGTTCATATCATGAATTCTTGAAATTAAGAGCGAAATACGAATCTCTTGAGCGGACACAAAGGTATACTTTTAATATATGTAGAAAATAAGTGTGGAAATTTTGACATATATTTACTGTTAATATACTCATTTTTTATAACCCTAAAAATAAGGGTGAAAAAAAATCGAAAATTCAGTCGTCTTTATTTTTTCAACCCCATATATATTTAACAGTATATACTAAACAGATCCTTCTTGCAATTACTCTCACACTCCACATATATTTAGAAACAAAAATGTTCTGTATATTAGTTTTCTTTACATTGTTTCTTTTTTTGTGTTTGAAGGCATTTTCAAGGAGAAGAACTTGAGCCTCTTAGCTTTAAAGAATTGCAGAGCCTTGAGAAACAACTCGACATTACACTTGCATTAACTCGACAGCAGCAAGTAATGTCACTCACTAATGCATGCATGATCATATATATATATATATTGCTAAAATCCAAAACCTTAAAATCATCTACAATATTTTCTAGTGTTCAAATTTTTATTTTTATTTTCTTTTTTTGGGAGGCCTATCACACACTATTTTCCTTCTTACATTTTTTCAAGGTTTTTAAAATATATTTATGGTTCTATAAAGTTATATTTATTTTGTTTTGGAAAATAAAATATGTTTAATGTTTGTGTTTCTCTTTTTATCTTTTCACTTTGGCATAAGATTGTTTATTAAATTATATGTGGTTAACAGAGGCTAGAAAATAAACTTGATATTACTCAAATAATAAGCACTAAAAATAAAAATGAAAAAAATCTAAGAAAGACATAAATTTTATAGAGATCAAAACAATAAAGCAAATAAGTTGGATGCTATGTCAAGAACCAATATTAAGAAAAAATAATAACACAGTAGACAGAAAAATAGATGATTAAAATGAAAAAGAAAAGGATCATAAGACAAAAATTTATTTATTTATTTATGTTGATTATTATTTCCGGTGTGCCTTTAAATTGCAGACAAAGAAACTCATGGCACGAGCTGATGAATTACGCGAAAAGGTATGCATTTAAACTTAACTACTAATTAAATGAGGGTATGTTCTCAAATTATGTTATATGAAAAAAAAAAAGTTAATAAGTGGATTAAAAAGTAATTTGCATTTATTTGTTCTTATCCTTTATAACAGTAACGTTTTTTACACTATTAATTAATTAATATGTAGTTAACCCACTTTTTCAAAAATAACTAAGTGCATTTTTTTTTCTCTTAATAGTATAGAAAAAAAGTAAGAGAACGCTTTTTAATCTGTGTTAACTTTTACTAACGAGACATGTAATTTATGTTACTAATTATATTAATTTTTTTCTTATTTTACTGATTATATTGTCTACCTTTGTAAGAGAAAAAATATATACTCTTTTCAAGAGATCGTCTTAGAAATTCAATCCTCTATAAATTTCAATATTAAATAGAAAGTATATCCATCATAATTATCACTAAAATTTTTACTTTATTATATATATTAGTTATTTGAAAAGGATAAAAATTATAAAAATATCACTCTTAAGGATTTCCTGATAATCAGATAAAAAAAGTTACTTAATTAACTCAAACTTAAGTCTAAGAATCTTCCAATCAATTTTACTCTAAAATCTCAATAATCAAATGAGTCTCGCACGAATTTCATCCAATAAAAGATATATCCAAAAGGGAATGTTAACATTTTATTCTGGAAGAATAATTTATAAAATATAAATTGAATGCTAAGGACTTATATATATATTTTAAGAGTGACATATTAAAAGATCAATATCAATAGCAAACTTTATCTTCACTAAAATACCTTCATAAGGCTTGTCATTAATTTGTATTAGTTATATATATTCGCAGGTGCGCAAATTGGAAGATCTTAACAAGCAATTGGAGTCCAAGGTTTTTCCTTTATTTAAATAATCATATGTAAATATAGCTGAGAGAAGCCATAAAATATTCATATTTTTTATAATATTTCATTTTAAGCTTTTTTTTCAAATTTCTTTTGTAGGAAAAAGATGATTTCTCAAGCCTCATCCTTGACAATAACAATTTTTTTCAATTGCATGCTACACAAGCCGATCAATTTGAGTCTGGAACACCACTAAACACATGGTATGCACTGATTTTCTTATCCTTTTATTTTGTTAATATAAAAAAATATCATTCTTTAGTAAATACATCTAAGGTACTTATATGTTGAATTTGTTCATCAAAGATTGTGAAATTCATTACTAAGTACAAAAAAGAGAAAACTTAAAAAGAGTAATTTATTTAATGTTATTATTTCAAAAACACTTTCATATTTAATTATAGGAGTCATCTCCTATGGATACGACTAAGAGTTATTTAAAAAAATATATACTTCCGAACATTCCATATATGCCCACCTTATATCTTGTAAACATTTGTTTCCTTGTTGTCTCCTTCATAAATTATAATTTCAAAATACAAGTTAAAGCTCTTCAATATATTTTATGAGTATGGAGTCATATTTTTATATAAACATATACCAATTTCTTGAAATTTATGAAAATAACACACATTGTTGTAGTAGGTTTCAACACCAAGAAGCTGCTTCGAAAGAAAGAGCAATTGATACGAGGACAGAGGGTAACCAAAGCACTCACAACAAAAGCAATGGATGGTTGTAGTGAATGATAATTTAATTTACATGTTCCAAAAACTCTTATTACAACTACTTGTAGGGTACCCATGCATTGGTATTCACACACAATAGTTTTCATAAAGTAAATGTTATTTCTAGTTAACACTCTCTCAGTAAGGGATTATGCATTCTATAAGGCTAAAATTGTGTATTTTATCTAATTAATATATATATATATGTTGTATAAATTGTCATTAGAAAATGTTCCTTTAGTAGTGTCTCCATGTCACTTTTAATGTTTGCACGTACAATGTTTTCTAGCCATGTTAAATTACAAATAAAGGTACTTTAAAAGTGTTGACCTAATAAGACAACATTTTTATAAGAAAACGTCATGCAAGGGGTCCCATAAACATCACTTTCCCATGAAATAATTATTTATTAAAGTATCCCTAGAACACTTTGTTTGATTTTATTTTCGAGAACTTAGTTTTTAAGGTTTTGACTAAAAAGTACCAAGAAATGTAATTATTATTTTATACAATTTTCTAATGTATTTTTTATCCTTGTGATTTATTATTCAAACCTTAAATCAGTCTCAACAAACACCAATGCTATATGTAACTAGTTTAATAAATCATATTTATATTTTACAATCAATATGTTCAACTGTCTATAATAATACACAATTTTAATGATTCATTTTTCTTCTTCTCAACAAAATATGAGCTCGTCATCATCTAAAAGCACCGAGTCTGACAAACTATTCCTTCAATAATTTTTATATCTACTTCTTTTATTTTGTTAAGTACAGAATCATAGACATCAGACATCGACCTCCCTTGAAAACTAGATATAGAGAAATCTATCTTTCTATGAAATGATAATTCTAGAATCTCATCTTTAAACACATTTATAAATTCATACACAGATGTTTCTCCATAATTATCATCATCAATTACCAATTAGTAACATAAAATACAATCCTGTCGCAACCGAGGTCACGACGGAGACAGCGATTCGAAAAATAAATAATGTTATTTTAAAAAAGGAGAGTCGCTACCATTATTTTCATGAAAAATTATGAAAAACCAAAGAAAACAGGGATAAGGTTAGTCTACAAAAATCGGATTACGAGTCCGGGAGTCGGTTACTCGTGGGGAAGGTATTAGCCCCCCACGGGGCCCGTCCTAAGACGGTATCTTTAACTAGATAAAATGAAATGAGTGTAATTTTTGGAATATTTATTTTTCACAAAAAATAGAAATAAAATCAAACAAAACGTTTTTTTTATTTTGAAAAGGGGGCCGACAAGGTTTAACCTCGCTCCTACGTATCTCCATCGGATGGAGAATCAGGGTTACGTAGTTCTATGGTTTGAAAATTGTTTGTTTGAGAATTTACTATTTTTTTTAATTTTTGAGCTTTTTATATTTTTTTAATTTTAAAAAAAAATTAGTGTTTCTGAAAATTAAACTTAATTTTGGATATCGTTTGACACGTATAATCCTTTGATATTTCAAATAGAATTAAAAAATTTCAAATTTTATTATTATTTTTATCAAAAGTTAAAGAAAGAACATTTCTAAATGATTAAAAAAATACAAAATTGAAACATGAAAGTGGTGGAATTTTGATGAGTGGGACCCGCACAAACTTGGAAGGTGAATGTGAATGGATTTGGCAAAGAAGAGATAGGAGTGGGACCCACAATATGCATGTGAATAAGGCATTGGCAAAAGTAAATGGAAATGGGACCCACTTTGCATGCAAAAGTGGCATGTGAATACGTGAACGACATTTTAGCAAAAGTTTATGTTGGCGGGACCCACTTTTGCATGACAAATTGGCATATGAATATGTGAATAACCTTTTAACAAAAGTTTACGTAGGTGGGACCCACTTTTGTATGAAAAATTCATGTGAATGTGGATAAAACT
>Ga0209489_110540_pt1 | contig 10316 bp, 8 predicted proteins | sample SiratrowhiteBW_FD_187527 | JGI IMG/M metagenome (GOLD analysis project Ga0209489, IMG submission 187527) | Root nodule microbial communities of legume samples collected from California, USA - Siratro white BW (SPAdes) (version 2) | ecosystem: Host-associated > Plants > Roots > Nodule | place: USA...
CAGTTTATTTTTAATGTTATTAAATTTAACGTTAATTTAACTAATGTTAATGTTATTTTTTTATATTTATATTTATTTCAATTAATATTGATTTAAATTATATTATTATAATATTATAATATTATATATATATATATATATATATATATATATATATATATATATATATATTGTATTTTAAGTTGACACTAATTTTACAATTGAATTGTGATCAAGTCAAAGGAGGTGAATGAGCCTTAAGACTTGTAAAGATATACTGCTATTTTATGTTTGTTTATTTTTTTCTTTTATATAGATTGAGACAACTTTATTTATGTTATTATGTATAAAATTATTGATTATTATTAACAAAACTTTGTATACTTTATGACTTGAAATAAAAACCGTAAATAACATTTAATCTAAAGTCGAAAAATATTCTTTCGGTTTACATCACCATCAATGGCGATGAGTATAATTAGATTAAATGCTACTGTGGAATATTTAAGTAACATTTGCATCTTATTAAAACTTGTCTAGATTTTTCTAATTTCTGTACGCTAATATATATAATGGCCGTTCCCAAAAAAGGTCATATTCATTAAATTCTTATAAACATCATTTAAAATTTTGAAGCAATTAATATGAATATATATATATATATTTTTTTAACTTTGCATACAATTTTATTATATAGTAACTAAAATTTATTTGTCTTAAGCTTTGGCAGTCACACTTTTATCTTTTTATAAAAAAAAAATCGGCAATACATACACTTTTATCTTATATTAAGAACTAGAAGTAATATTTTAATCAAAGTGGAATTTAGTATTTTTGTTTACATTTTAGTCTAGATATAATAAACTTTATGTGTTTAATCAAAGTGAAAGTTGTTTATTTATAAAATTCAATCTATGATATCTCTCGTATTGATTATTTTTATACAATATAGCATTAATTAAAAAAGTGGTATTAACAAAAATTAAGAGAAAAATAGTATAAAGGACTTGGCCACACATTCTTGTTTGTTAGCATTTTTGACAAGATAAGAAACACCATCTTTAATGCTATGGTCCAAGCATTCCAAGTAGCCATACGTGGGATGAACATTCTCACTCACCACCTCATATTCGAAATACTCCATTTAATTGCATCCCACCATCCTTCTCAATGCCTTCAAAGATTTAGGTTAAACACCTTATATTATACTATATTATGATAAAATGTTATTTAAATTATACTTAAAGGTAAAAAACTTTACTTGAGTATAGATTTTAAAGAAAGATTATAAATAGTCTTATTTAAAATTTTAAAAATAAAATAAAAATGTGTCCATAAATAGAATATAAAAGAATTTATATGTACCTGACAAATAACAATACATATTTTCTAAACACAATGCGTAATATTTGTTTCTTAACAAATAACAATACAAATTTGTGACCATCCACTTAAACCACACAATATATTGAGAATAGTAGAAAATCCTGTGATTTAGACGTGATATAATTTTATTGAGAATAGTAGAAAATCCTGTGATTTAGACGTGATATAATTTTTCTTAGCATCTTTTGTGTGTTTATATTCACTAACAGCATATAAACAAATTATTAGAGGTAAATTTTCATCTAAGTTTTTCACTCCAAAATAACTTAGATTGTATGCCCTCAATAAACACAATACCAATAAAGTTTGATCCTTCACAGAAGAATGAATATAATCATTTAAAGTTTTTTCACTAAATATACATCCATGCTTGTTACCCCAAAACACATGCTTTTTATATTTTGATTATTCCATTTAATTATCACTTATTTTAAAAATAAAATAAACGGGATATGGAGTAATTTAATTTTTCTTAGACAGTGCCACAAGGGCAATGACATTTTCCACAAAATACTTTTTACTAAAGATATATCATATGCAGTCATTTATTTATTTTTAATTATCAATAAAAAAAATTTATATTATCACATTTAATTATCACATGGTTTAGAAATAACATAAATGAATATGCAGTAATTTAATTTTTCTTTAGCAGTGGCATAAGGGCACTGGCATTGTCCTTACTTTTTTATCATAACAAATGAAACAATAGCAAACCATTGCTATCACGGTTAAAAAACCTATAAGAATGTTAATATCGGGACCATATAGCATTAGAAATATAAAAGGGACGAAAAATTGGAAAAATAAAAGTATGTGTATGATGTAAATTGAGAGTTTGGTCCACGTGAAACTTTCTTCTAACTTTCGTTCTTTGTCCTTTTATCATATTTCCCCTTTTTCCGCATGAAACAAATCCACATAAGGTGATTTGGAGTATATTCTGGTTTTATCGATTTGAGGTATTATCATGTTTAGAGACACAGGAAAATTGGGTTTTAAAACCTCTCTTATTCTCACTTACCACATCAAATTATTAAGAATGGATGATTAGGATTAAAATCTCTTTTATTCTCATTTACCACATCAAATTATTGAGAATGGATGATTAGGATGATTGATTGCCTATCAATGTAAAATTATTAAATATTTAATTATGAGTCTAAGCCTAGCAAAGAAATTAAAAATTGAATAATATATAAAAAAAGCAAACTCTTAATTATCTTATATTTTGAATTGAAAATGATATTAATTTTTTTGTGTGAGTCTAATTTATTTTTTTTTTGTTTGAGATTTTTCAGTATTTATTTCTTTGGTTTTTCCAACAAAAGACAACACTGAGTTAGCTTAAAAGTAATATAATCTACTAAAAGTTGCCAATTTTAAGATGATGTAAAAGATTTTGAATATTTTTTAAATTAAAAATAAAAAATTATTAAATTTAATTTTTTTATTATCTAAATCTTTGCTTAATCGATGTTAGATTTTAGAAAATATTTTAACAACATTTTATCTCAATTAACCAACTTTAAAATTGAAATATTTTTGTTTGAGTAAAAATGTTACTCCATTTAAATTGACATTCAATTATTATTTTATTATTTAATTTTTATCAAGAAAATACATTTAAGTATTGGTTAAATTCATATTAACATATTATTTAATTAATTAATTAGTATTAAAAAAACGTGTTCAAGCAACTATCAGTATTATATTATAATTTAGCTCAATTATTAAGAAAAGGTGTTTGAAGTTACACTGACGCTATCTTATTATTTTATTATTTAATTTTATTAAGAAAAGCGTGCTATACAGTTCAGGATGTAAAGGTTAATCATTTATGACAAATATCCAAAAATCTTAACTTTCTTTCTTTTTCAAATTCTTTGAAATTATTCAAATTCTCAGCAACTCATTTCACTGAACCTATAATCCCTATTGTTTGCTAAATCTCAAATTCCTAAATGAAATTATTCTTTATTGTTCCAAATTCCTTACGCAAATCTTAGATTCCTTGCACGAATCCAAAATCTGAAGTAAAATTAAGTTTTTTTCTTTTCATATTTCTAGAAAATATCAAACCACAATTCTCACGCTTTTATCGAAGATTCTAATGAGGGCTTTGCTTGTTTCAAGAGAGGGTTGAAACAAGGAGAAAGGTGTTTATTGTGGTGGGGTATTAGGGAAAGGGACTACCACATATTATTGAGAGAGGAAATTATAACTCGAAGTGATGTACCTCTATGATTGAACCTGAATGTTACTAATCACAAGTGAGTGAATTTATGTCATTAAAAGAATTATTGCTGCTCACAATAACTGAGTTAGCATTAATGCTTTTAAAGTGAGTGGTAATGTCATCTAAGGAGAAACTTGAAAGACTTAAAAGGTGAATTAAAGGCTTGGAATAAGAATATCTTTGGACATATTGAGAAGAAGAAACAATACCTTATTGATTTTATTAAAAGTCTTGGAAGATGAGAGAAATTTATTACACGAGGAAGTTAAGGCAAAGAGAAAAAAAGTTAATGGCTAAGCTCAAACTGGTGTTTCACCAATCCGAGGTTTTAGCCAAATAGAAGTCTAAGGCCAAATGGATGGTGGAAAGGGATCTCAACAGAAGATTTTTTTTTTTCACATAATCATTATTTGGAGGAAGGTTAAAAATAGCATTAGAGGGATACATAATCATAATGGGTGGTGTGAAGACCCCAATACAGTTAAGGAGGTAATAAGATCTATGTTTAAGGATATGTTCTCTAAAGGAAAAAGAGTGAAAGTCCTACTGGATAACATGCTATTCATAAGGATTGGTGAAGTGGACAATGTTCAGGAAACAATTGAGAAAGAGGTTAGAATAACAATGTGGGAATGTGATAGTGCCAAGACCCCTAACCCAGATGGATATACTTTTAATTTTATTAAACAGGCATGTGATGTTATAAAAGGTGATATTTTGAGAGCAATTTTGGGTTTCTATAAGTTTGGGTAGTGGCCTAGAGGAACAAATGCATCTTTCTGAACTTTTATCCCAAAGGTTGAGAACCCACAAAATCTTAAGGAATATAGGTCAATTTCTTTGGTAGACAGCTTGTATAAAATAATTTCAAAAATCCTAGCTAATAGATTAAAAGGGGTTATGAATTTAGCAGTTTGCCTTTTTGGAAAACAGGGGTTTGCTTGAAAGTGTGATAGTGGCTAATGAAATAATAGATGATGTGAGGTGGAATAATAAGAAATACATTGTATTCAAAGTTGATTTTGAAAAGGCATGTGACTTGGTTAATTGGGAATATTTAATTTAAATGATAGAAAGGCTTGGGAATATTTAATTTATAAGAAATGCATCATATTTAATTTATATGATGGGAACTCGGCCTTTTGGAGATAAAACTTGGGAGCTCAATGTTTGAGAGATTGACTTTAGGTGTTCGACATGGACGCTCGGTCATATGGAGATCAAACATAGTGCTCGACCCTCTAGAGATTGGTCTTGGGAGCTTGGTGAAGGAACTCAACAATCTGGAGCTCGACCTGCGTGCTCGGCTTTAGAGCAGCCTTTTGGAGGGAGATAGGTTTGGAGATGGGCTACGGGGACCTCGACTACAAAGCTTGGCCATGGGTGCTCAACCTTTAGAGATCTAAGACAGGTACTCAGTTATAAAGCTCAGCCATTTGGGATGGACCACAGTATTCGGCCTTATGGAGCTTGGCCTCGGGAGCTCGATCATGGACCTCAACCTTCGAGAGATAGGACTTGGGAGTTCACCTATGGAGCTTGGAATTTTAGAGGTCACCTCAGGTATTCAGCTATGGAGATCGGTTATGAAGGTCAACTTTCTGCATATTAGATATGGGAACCTTGGCCAAAGAGATTGGCCTTATGAAGCTTGGCCTTGGGAGCTAAGTAAACTAGATATCATGTTTAGATGTTCGGCCTTCTAGAGCGTGTTTAGATGTTCGGCCTTCTAGAAGTTGGTCTTAAGAGCTCGGTCACTCAATTTCAAAAATAGAAAAGTAGAATGAATGTTTTGCAATAAGATTGAAGCATTTCTAAAGTGAATAGAAAAGTAGAATGAATGTTTTACAATAAGATTGAAGCATTTCTAAAGTGTCTCATTATTTCATTTTTCACCGTTAAAAAAAAAAACTGTAAAACTTTTATTAGAATTTTCTGTTCTCTGGGTGCTAATATTTATAATGGCTATTCCCACAAAAGTAATATTCATTAAATTCTTATAAATATCATATAAAATTTTTAAGTCATACTTATATTAAGTACTAGAAGTAATATTTTAATCAAAGTGGAATTTAGTATTTTTGTTTACATTTTAGTGTAGATATAATACACTTTCTGTGTTTATCTACAAGAGCCTAACTATAAGTGATACTTGTATATTTTTAAAATTCAATCTATAATATCTCTGGTATATTAATTATTTTTATTCAAAAAAGCATTAACTAGAAAGGTGGTATTGACAAAAATTAAGGAGAAACATAGTATAAAGGACAACGAGATGATTTAGAAAAAAAATATAAATTTATAATTAATTTTAATTATCAATTAAATTAACAATTTAAAATTTTTAAATCAATACACAAACTAAAAATGATTATTGTACATGAAACTTCACAATTATTGTAGTACAGATGGGCATATCCTTTGCCTCACATTCTTTTTTTCTTAGCATTTCTTCATCCTTGAGAAGATAAGAGACACCATACTTAATACGTGGGATGAACATCCTCACTCACCACCTCATATTCAATACTCCATTTAATTGCTTCCACCGTCCTTCTTAATGCTTTCAAAGATTAGGTTAATCACCTTATTCTTATCATCCATATCTTCAGCATAGACCTTCAATACAATTCTTTTGTTCTTCTCATCAACGGATTCAATGGTTTCATGACATGTTACTGCCTTACCGTATGTTGTTCCACAACAGACCAAGGTCATTAACAAAAATATTATGAAATAATATTTAATCACAAATATTTGTTGTATCTATAATGCGTTTTATTTTTCAATTTTGGTATCTAAACAATGGTACTTTTTCTGTTTTTATCTTTCTATTAGCTTCATCTAGACTCTGTTTTGGCTAATGTTTTTAATAAATGATTACATAGAAAAAAAGTAAAACAATAGTTACATATAGGTGAAACTGAGTTTTAATTCCTTAAACTCAAGTTTTGTGAATAAATACGTGTTGCTAGAACTTTCTTTAACATGATATTCATTAGGGATATTCATATATTCATTGTTGCACTACTAGCTAAATGGAAATGGAGACTGGGTTCAGAGAAAGTTGGTGAGTGGAAAAATGTCTTTGAATTTAGATATGGTGATTGGAGAGATATGGCTAATTCTACATGAGATAGGAAAAGTTCATATTGGTGGAAAGAGTTAGGTTCAATTTGTGAGGTACAGTCTGCAACCAATTGGTTTGATAAGAGGATAAGTTGGAAACATGGAAACGGGGATAAGATTAGATTCTGGGAGGACTGGTGGGTAGGAGAAGGGAAGCTTATGGACAAATTCCCTAGACTATATGTGATTTCTTTGAGTAGAGGAAATACGATTAACAAAATGGGGATTTGGAATTGTAATGAAAATTCTGAGAATTTTATGTGGCAAATACCATGGAGAAGAGAATTGTTTGTGTGGGAGAAGGAATTGGAAAATCAGCTAATGGTAGTGATTGACTCAGTACAATGGAATAAATTTAAGATAGATACTTGGAGTTGGATGGGAGAGGAAACTACTTCATACACAGTCCACTCTGGTTATAGGGTTCAAGAGTCATGTATTAGTCCTCTTGAGTGGTGTGGGAATATTTGGGATCTCAAAGTGCCTGGGTCAGCAAAAGTTTTCAGCTGGAGAGCACCGATAAATAGACTTCCATCACGGGTTAATCTGGAGAAAAGGGGAGTTATAGTTTCTTGTAATTTATGCCCTTTATGTGGCTTGGAGGTCGAAACTATGCAACACATCTTAATTACATGTGAGGTCTCGCAATATCTGTGGATAAAGTGTGATAATTGGGTAGGACTCACTTCGGTTAGAAACAATGACATTGTCAACCACTTTTGTAATTTTTGTATTTTGGGTATGAGTAACAAAGCTATCCGTGTGTGGAAAGGAATGTGGTTGGCGTTGGTATTGGAAATTTGGAATCATAGGAATAGGATTGTTTTTGATAATGGTCAATTAGATGAAGTTGAGATTTTTGCAAGGGCACAATGGCAGGCATGGTCTTGGGCTAAGTTCGGTAGGCAGAGAATTCGGTATTCTTTCCCGGAGTGGTGTACGAACCCAACTGTGTGTTTAGCTTAGATTAGGTAATGAAAATAAGGTTTGTGGGTTATTGTTACGGTTTTCGGAGGGGTTGTTTGGATGTGGAAGGAGTATTTTGGCCTTGTTTGTTCAATGTGCAGGTTCTTATTATTGTTGATACAAGTACATTTGGCAAATTCTTGAGCTTTTGAGAAGACCACAAAAGGACGTATATATGTTTATTTGTTTTTGGTATGGAATTATGTAGTACCAATGTGGAATATACAATGAATGACTTTTGGAATATGATGCAATTGGTAACTTGGTGTGCAATAAGGTACTTAACCAAGTACGTTGGTTTAATATTATGTTTGGGGTCTTGGAACTTATATGTTATATTGTTGTAGTTGAATAGGTGTACGAGGTTAAATATATATAAAATATGATAAAATAAATTAGTGTTTTCTTTATAAACTAAAATCCTAATGGATAGACTAGGTAAGATTACACTCAATTATATATCTAACAATAAATTATCACTTTCTCTAAACAGTGAAGAGAAGTAGAATGTTTCATAAAGATTATATGTCTTAAAAAAAATAACTTGATTTTTTTTAATATCTTGTATTAAGAACAATAAGTACTATGTTTAATCAAAAGTGGAATTAAAAGTATTTCTTTTGTTTAAATTTTATCTAGATATAATTTATACTCTTTTTTCTTTTATTTATACGAGCCTAATCATAAGTGATACTTGATTATTTTTATGAAATTCAATCTATAACATCTCTGGCAATAATTATTTTTTAGTTTAAATAGAATTCACTAAAAGGGTTGTATTAAAAAACAATTAAAAGATAAAAAATAGTATAAATGGAAATGATAAGATCTAAAGAGAAATATAAATTTAGAAATAATTGTAAATAGGAAAATATTTAGAAGAGTATTACTGGCCATCTCATTACACAATTAGATGCCAACAAAATTATGAAAACAGGACCAAGATATCCTTTTATTCAACACCTTATTTAGCATAGCACCCACATCAAACTAAAAGTGCTTATTCTCCATATCAAACTTCATAGTTTGTAGTACATAAATAAGCATTATCTTTGGCCACACTCATCTTTGAGTTCTTATTTGCTGGCATTTTTTTCAGCCTTGACAATATAAGCATCAATATCTTTAGTGACATGGTCATAGAATTCCAAGTACCCATATGGGGGACGAATATCCTCACTCACCTTCTCATATTTAACACTCCATTTAATTGCAGCACTGCCACCATCCTTTTCAATGGCTTCAAAGGTTAGCTTATACTCCTTATATTTATCATCCATGGCTTCACCAAAAAGCTTGAAGACAATTGTTTTCTTCTGTTCATCAACGGATTCAATAGTTTCAAGACATGAGAATGTCTCACCGCCTGTTGTTTCACAAGTAGCCAATCATTAACAAAAATATTGATCAAGTATAGAAAAATATATAATTCACACTAGTAGAAAAAAGACATTTAATCGCAGTTGTATAAGACTTACAAGTACGGTTGTCTAACCACAATGAATTCAACCGCGATAAAAAGTATTGAAGATACAAACACGGTTGTACAATCGCGATGGAAAACATAACATATCACCGCGGTTCTTCAGAAACCGCGTTGAAAAATGACTCAGATTGTGCAAAAATAACAAAAACTGGCACATACTAACCGCGTTTATATGTCCCTGCAAATTTTGCAGATACCAATGCAGTTGTTTAAACAACCGTGCTGGTATCTCCCTGTTATTTTCCATTTTCAACCTTACCATTGCGGTTCTCGCTCTAACCGCGATAGTATGATTGTAATTAATTTCAAAAATATCACCACATTATTTTTAATTACGGTTATTTTTTAACCACAATCATATCATACCGTGGAATGTGTTTTTTCTACTAGGGTGATGGCTCATTTACTAATTTCATGACCAATATATCTGTAGTCTCTATAATTCTTTTTTTTTCTCCTGACATATTACTAATTCTCCTGGAGTAGATCTACTTGTTGTTAATAGATCGATAAGAGTATTATTCTGATAGATAACTCTTCTATATAATTCATTAATATCCGAGCTCATTAATTTCCCCCATCTATTTGAATAATCGGTCTCAATTCGGGAGGAAGAACTGGTAAGAGACATAAAACCATCCATTCTGGTTCTATATTTGTTCGGATAAAATGCTTAGCTAATTCTATACGTCGAACCAAAAAATTCTTTCTTCTTCCAACTTTTCGATCTTCCCATTCGTTTTCATTGTTCGGGGATCCCTCTTTCCCTAATTCTTTCCGTAAGGTGTTGGGTTAAGTCCCGCAACGAGCGCAACCCTCGCGTTTAGTTGCCAAGATTGAGTTTGGAACCCTGAGCAGACTGCCGGTGATAAGCCGGAGGAAGGTGAGGATGACGTCAAGTCATCATGCCCTTTATGCCCTGGGCGACACACGTGCTACAATGGACGGGACAAAGGATCGCGATCCCGCGAGGGTGAGCTAACTCCAAAAACCCGTCCTCGGTTCGGATTGTAGGCTGCAACTCGCCTGCATGAAGTCGGAATCGCTAGTAATCGCCGGTCAGCCATACGGCGGTGAATTCGTTCCCGGGCCTTGTACACACCGCCCGTCACACTATGGGAGCTGGCC
>Ga0209489_110541_pt1 | contig 10314 bp, 9 predicted proteins | sample SiratrowhiteBW_FD_187527 | JGI IMG/M metagenome (GOLD analysis project Ga0209489, IMG submission 187527) | Root nodule microbial communities of legume samples collected from California, USA - Siratro white BW (SPAdes) (version 2) | ecosystem: Host-associated > Plants > Roots > Nodule | place: USA...
TATATGATACATCAAAAATAAGACTATAGTCCATCCCTCTAAGGAGGGAAAACTATAATGATATTCATCATCAATAAAAGAACAAAACATAGTAAAAGAAATAAAATAGATTCAACACTTTCTTATCATATCCAGATCAATAAGTAACCAGGTTCAACAATGTCATAGCTCAGTCCATGTATGCAGGCAGGGTTTTGAACTTTCTAAAAGGAAAAATTTACTCTTTTTTATCACCCAAAAATAAAATAAATAAGATAGTGTCATCTGAAGCATATTCCAAACTGTTTTATTCTTAATAACTAAATAACATAACAATGGTAGAAAATACAACCAAGGCTGCAAGTGAAACCACATATCTATGGTAAATACAAACACAAAAGAAAATACATCCTTTAGATTTCTTTTTATGAGCAAAGTATAAATGGAATAAAGTGAACACATACATCCATAGATCTGCATTTTAGACCATAATAACATGTGCTAAAAGAAAATAAAACAGTGCATGCAACCACTAATCATATATAGATGCAAATACATGTAAAAAAACAACATACACATCATATCAATAGTTAGATACACGCCTTCCCAATGGAAAACAATAAAAAAACATCAGTTGAATTCCAGATAAACCCTAACAACAACAAAAGGGCTTACACAAATAAATAGCATTTGAGACCACATACATTCACAAACTCACATAAAAGGAAAAAACAACATCAACAAACACTAAAAACAGTTCCAAAACAACAAACCAGAAAGATTCAGATAAAGACTAGGAAACAACTAAATAATAAAAAGTGAAAACAACACATCGGAAGACCATCACGGTGCCCATTTGAGGAATCTTGGGAAACAAGTATGATATCCAGTATACCACTTCCAGATTCCGATTTCGAAAACGCTGACGGGAATGAAACATTAAAACCTCTTCGGAAGCCATTCACGGTTCAGTAATAAACTTTTCAAGAACACAGAAGAATTCATAAGACATCAACAACAGTGATTTTGAATATTTACAAAGAATAATAAGAACCACAAAAATTGTGAGAGGAAGAAACAAATCAACCATGTGACTTACAGCAAGTAAGCTAACAACAATTGGCTAGAATGGAGTGAAGATGAGTTGGTGAGAACTTCAGAATCTGGAAGAGAAAGAGATTTGAATTTAAGAGAGAAAGAAAGAAGCAAAGAAAGTTCACCTCTTAGTGAGAGCTTAAAAGTAGCAGAAACAGTAGAACAGTCACAATATTAATAAGAGTAATGTTACATTGACACTGCCACGTGGCATACTCTCAGTTGACACCGCTGATGTGGCAAAAATAATATTATTTTAAGCCAGCGTGTAAGCAAGCGTGGCAGTGTCCCAACACATTCAGAATCCGAAAAGGCCGCATACGTTCCCGCTCTCTCAGTCTCCATCTCTCAAAGAAACCTTTTCTTTGTCAAACTCCCGGCTCCTCTCATTCGACCTCCTCCTCTCAGATTTCCGGTCTCAGCCTTCGTCCTCCTCTCAGCGGTCGTCGTCCTCTCGGTCTTCGTCCTCCTCTCAGCTTTCGTCCTCCTCTCAGTGTTCTGGCTCTCAAAGATTCTCCTCCTCTCAGAAGCCCTAACGCACTCTGCCTCGTCTCATTCGAAAGGTGTCTCGTTCACTCTCTCAGTCTCGTCTCCACTGTCGCTGGTCTCCACTCTCGCTAAGGTTCGTTTTAGGGTTGGTTTTGGTTTTTAAACGTGTAAAGGTTGCTCTTTTCAGTGATTGCTCATGCAAAAGGATGATTTTTTTTTTGTTTGTTGAATGATTTGTGTGTAAAGTTTTGGTTTTTATGCGATTTTTTGATGGAAAAGAAAGTCTTTTTGCGATTAGGGTTTCATTTTACTGTTGTGTTCTGGATCTGAAAAAGATTTTGCGTTTACGGTTTGATTTGTGTTGGTTTGGAAGTAAAGTTTGTTCTTTTATGTCATTTATGACTTCGTTCGTGGTGGAGTAAAGAACGTCTTTTGTAAGTTTTTTAGGGTTGTATTGGTTGAATCTGTTTGTTTTGGCAACTGTTTAAGATGTCTGAGTTGAGTCGCCATGCCATGAACTAAGTCGTCCCCTCGTCAATACATTGGTAACAACTGATGTTCCGTAAAACTAAGTGGTTGAGTTTAGAGAACATCATTTGTTACCCATGTATTGACGAGGGGACACCTGAGTTCATGGCATGGCGACTGAGGATCAGATGTTGCTTGAATAGCCAAAGGTTGCTGTATGGTGTCCCCTCGTAAAAGCAGTGGTAACCGCTTGTTAATGTTTGAATGTGTATGTTTCTTGCATGTATGGTGTTGTGACCTGACAAATTGTCATTGATTGGTTACCCCTACTTGATTGACTGGACACCTAAGTACAAGTTTTGGCGAGTGATGAACAAATGTGTGTTTAGTCGCAAACACTTGCACTAGGTGTCCCCTCATTAAAGAAAGGGGTAACCAGTGATTAATGCAGAGTTAGAACCACTTTTAATGAATTTGATGTTTTACTTAGGCTATTGAGTGTAATTTACTACAATGGCTGCAAAGGGAAAAGCTGCTATGAACAAAAATGTTGAATCTAATATAAGTTAATTTGAATCGTGGTTTTTTTATGAATATGTTCGACATGTGATGATGGTAACACCATTATTTTATACATTACTTCCAGATTAGACTCAGGCATAGGGTTGACACCCACACTATTGTACGAGTAAACAACACAATGAGTGCCCTGCAGAAACAACAATTGGAAAGGACCCCATTTTGGTGGATGCTGTTGATGGAAGAGCCACTCAAGATTTGCAGTGTGTTGCTGCTTGAGTTGGTTAGCAGATGGTTTGTTGAGAACAAGAGCTTCTGCATCAGGGAGCATTTGGTGCCGTTCAATTTTTTTGATGTATGTGTTGTTTTGGGTTTTTCTGTTAAGGGAGAAAAGGTTTGTTTTGATTCGTGTACAACTGGGTTTATTAACAATTTGTTTGGTAATGAGGATATCACAATTGAGAAGATTGTTCTGAAATTAGAAGAGGAAGATAATATTGATAATTATTGTAGATTGTATATTTTGCTTTTGTTTTCAGTTTTTTACTTTCCTCGCACCTCTAGGACAGTTACTACATTTCCTTTTAGTTTATTAGATAATTTACAGTCCTTACACCGGTGGAACTGGTGCGAGGCTGTTCATTCTTTACTTATGAAGAGCTTGGACAGAGCTTCCACTCAGTTCCGTCAGCAAAAGAACACCGACGGCCTACACTTGGCCGGTTGCGTAGCTGTGTTACAGGTATTTGTTTGGTTGAATTTAAATTATGTATACTGTATTGAGAATTTGGAAGTTAAATACTTGTGTTGCTAATTGGTTTATTTATTCTTGTTGAGAAGTTGTGGGCTGTGCAACATGTGGGAATAGGACGCAGTTCTCTATTCCCACGTATTCGGGACTGGCCATCCATAAAGACTCTGAGATATTTATCACAAATACATAAGTTTTTTATAAATAATAAGGTAATGGTCATTCTATCAATTGTTTACATTATCTGTTTGATGATTTTTTCACAATAATTGTATACTTTTGTGTAGATTGTATGGGACTGGACATTGACAGAGGAAGAGGAGAGGATGGACATTGTGCGTGAAGCACTTGAATGTGTTCACCCTTGTGATGAAGTGGGCATTGAGGAGGACATAGAGGATGACAATTGTAATTACCGGGCAGAAGTTGTAGCCAGTATACAAAAGATTGAGGCAAATGCAGTGCTTATTGTTGAACTCTCACACCAAGTTAGCCTGCTACGACAACAAATGTGCAATGCCCCAAGTAAAACGGTCCAGCGGCCATCATCCTCCTCCTCCATTCGACGGAGGAGTAGATCAAGGACAACAATCAAGAATCCTCCAACTGCAAAGAGTACCCAGACGAGTTCCTTACCAAACAATCCTCATGTCAGTCCCAGTCCTAAGAGTCCAGAACAGACTCCTCCAAAGCAGACTCCTCCAAAGCAGACTCCTCCAAAGCAGACTCCCCCAGAGCAGACTCCCCCCAGAGCAGATTCCCCGCCCCCCACAGCAGACTCCTCCAATAAAGACTTCCCCAGCAACGTCTCCCGCAGAAAAGACTCCCGCAAGGAGTACTGTTGAGCCAAAGGGTGGAGATGGAGATAGTGACGACGACATTGATGTAGAAAAGTTATTTGTTGCCATGACCGATGGTGAAGATAATGACAAGAAGTATATTTTATTTTGTAAATTTCTTTAGTTTGTGTTTTTCATTCCATATACGCATGACACATTCCTTTGACATTATATTTTGTTATTTGTTCAGTGCTGTTGTTGAGATCCAACAACATGTAATTAGCAAGGCTGACCTACGTAGCCTTGGTCATGCAGAGAAAGTGGATAACATGATCATGTTCTTTGAGACGTTTCTGCTGATGCATAATGAAAGGAAAAGAACGGGCATGATCAGGCGTGTATGTTTCAATCCCATGTTTGCGGTATGTTGTAGTATCAGAACTTCTTTTTTATATCCCTGTAAATTTGTTATGGTTATTTTCAGTCCAGTCGTCAAGACTTTAACGTAAGTGTCCCGTTGTTAAGCCATAGGTAACCAAAGAACTGGTACTGAGTTAAAACATCAGTATTAAGCCATATAGGTGCTGAAATAGAACATTATGTAGTCCATGAAACCGTGATCAATCCTGGATCTGTGTGTTATTGATTTAATTTTGGTTGGTGCAGAGCAATGTAATTCAGGAAATGGAAAAACAAAGCGTTAAAAAAAATTGAGCAAATGGGGAGAAGCTCAATACTCTGCCTTTTATCCAGACGACTTATTGGAGTTCTATGAACTAGTGAATGCCGAAATAGTAAGTGTTCTCATATAAAATTACGTCAGGGTATATTCATTACTAAAACCTTTTTTTTGTGTAGATTTTTATCCCCACAGTCCATAACGACCACTGGTGGTATTATGCTCTCGTTTGGGGGAGGAGAGAGTTGTATGTGCTGGATTCCATTGGACACAAACACAAATAGCGCTATCGCAAGGCCATTGATTTAGCTGTGGTAATGTGCTAGAGTTTTGTTTTCTGAAATCATCTGATTTTGAAGTATGTGTTGCTGAAACGATTTTGAAGTATGTGATATTTTTCTTTATAAGCATATCGTCTGCAAGATCTATTAGATTTCTTTTCAGATGCCAGCGAACCCAAAGCATCTCGTGTTAAACTGATTGACGACGATCTCCCACTCCAACCAAACTCGTGAGTGTGATCTGTTTTGGTAAATCTGTAGAATATGAATTTTTTTTGGATTACTTGGTAAATGTTTGTCTTACTTTTTCAGCTATGATTGTGGTGTTATGATTATTAAATACATGGAGTTGTGGGATGGTTCACGAAGGTTTAATGGAAAAAATATGCCTGAATACTCCACGGTTAGTTCATTTCACTTTTAGGGTTATCCGGATTTTTAGTTGACTTGGTCACATTTTAATTTGGTTCATCAATTTTTCTTTGCAGTACGATCTTCACTCTTTCCGGAAGCAACTTGTGTATCAATGGGTTAACCATGAGGATAATTCCAAACGCCAAACTGTGTTATCTGCTATCAGTTTGATCAGTTTAAGTTCCCAAAGTAATAGTTGATACTTGTAATGGGTTGTAGATCAGTGAACTATTTGTTGAATCTGTAAATATTGTTGTTCATATGTAGTAATGTAAGTATTGATACAATTATTGTTGTTAATGTGACTGTAAATATTTCGTCGTTATTAATCGTTATTACTACTTCATTTGTAACAAAGGGTCTTAATGAAGAGGTTTTGTATCAATTGCCAAAACGATAACTAAGATGTCCCCTCGTAAAGCCGTGGGTCACCGTTGAGTTCATAGTATCATAAAAAACACTATTAGGGTACCGAGGTGACGAAAATGAACATAATGTTATCAACATAATTCAGAACACAATTCACCAACATCACACAACTCAATTACATTACACCTAATTATGAAGTAAAATTGTTGATAGTGAAAAGTTAAGGCCATCCTTATTTCTGCAGTCCTCCAATCCACGAGTTAACTATCCATCAGTTGCCACTATGAGGTTGGGTATCAGTAAACCAACGATGGTACTTAGGATCTGCACAAAGATAATAATTGTGAATTAAATTTTCACAACCATTTTTTTACAGAAATGAAGAACTGTCTTTTGTATACCTATGTCTGGATTAAGGCGAATGACTGGCTGTGAAGCACGAAGTAATTCCTCAGTTGGTGGACTTATATCAAACTTGAACACCTTGACGATGTTATTCAATGTTATGTTGAGATAGAAAATACGTTCGTTGGGAGTGTACACGACAACCTAGACAAACATGAGTCAAAACTCTTAATGATGTACGAATAATTAGGAAAGACAATTGACATTAGAAAACACCAAAGTTTACCCTTTCAGTAATGAGTGGACACCTTTGTTGAAACTATGGCGACTAACCAAAAACACACAGACGTATGTCAATTGAATCGCCAAAACATCAACTAAGGTATCCCCTCCTTACTGAGGGGGTTACCAGTGGTGTTTTGAAAAATAATCGCTCACATTCTTTAAAACTAACACAGATCCAACTACGATATGACTTCCAAATTCAGGGTCCTGTAAGACTTTTCGATGAACACTGGCCCTAGCAGTTCCTGTGGGGTCCTATATAATGTAAAACATTGTCATTGCATTGTTCTGCATTTCGCAGGCCATATGAAAGAAGTTTGTGTATCGAAAGGTTGTGACCTTTACTGTGATTAACATGTCCCTAAGTCCATTTGGCTCACAAGATTTGACAACGCAGGGGACCAACACCAGGCGAGAAGGACTTTCCTTGGTTGCCAACGTTTCCATGGTTGCCAGTGTTGAGACATTGTCAATGTTGTGTACACTCAACAACCCTTTACAAAGTAATTCAAACATCATAATGAAACTTAAAGTATTAATTCGTAATTGATTTGAAAAAATCTTACCATGAAAGTTAATAAATTTTTGTGCCCATTCCATGGATTGGTACTGAAATCTCGGTGGTCAGATGCCTGAACGATGCATTTCACAAACTCTTGTGTGTTCTTTGGTTGTGAGGAGGTTCGGTTCAGTAGAAGGGCTTGTACATTACCCGCTGGTCCTGGGATTATGTTGGTCGTGGAGTTACACCGGCGAACAAAAGTGGCTAGGTCAGTGTCATCGATGTCAAGTCCTTCCCAAGGTTCCATGGCCTTCACGAACTTACTCTATTGGTTTGGTTAGACAAGTCTGATTTCCCAACTTTCAAATACCCATTGCCAACCTAACATTACTATAACAGAGAAAGATATATTATCTCTTTTTTCTGCTACCTATGGCGTGAAACACACGAAAGACACTTTTCATTTAATCAAAGTATGTTATTTAACAAAAGTACCCCTGTAATTAGCTTTGGCTGTCACATTGTGATTGGACAAATGTGTCTTAGCACTTAAAAGTCTACTACCTACTTCACAGTCACATTTAATGCTGGTTCATAGTACTGGTTACGAGGCAACACTTAAGCTCTTTCGTCTTCCTTAAGACTTTCTTAACAACAAAAAAAGGCGCGAACTTAGACCATCCCAAACCTTTCCAGCTGAAGCATTCAATGGCAGATTAGGTAGGTGAAAATCACCATTAATGTTTTCGTTTTGTTATTAATGCTTGGTTATTGTGATTTTATTGTCTCACCAACATGATTCAATGCTGCATGATTGTTTTGGTATTTTTCCACCTAATGTTTCTTCAAGTATTCATGCTAGCCATATTTGTAAGCTTACAGTTTGTTTAATCATGAAAATATGTTCATTTCCTACCATTGTCTTACTTAATACTGGTTCATAGGCAACATTACCATCATTGGTTAGGCATGCTTTAGCGAGGACACCCAGTAGTTTCAGTATTGGGGACTGAATTGCAATGTTGTTTTTTTATGTGGTTCCTCACAAAATGATGGACATAGTTACTCATCAGTACATTTAACACTGTTCTATTAGATTGTATTAATGAAACGGATACCCATGCTTTAACGAGGGGACACCTTAGTTTATGTTTTGACTACTTAATTCATACGTCATCATAAAGATCATTTTTTTGTAATTAAGTTCTTGACTTTTTAGGTTTGATGACGCTTTCATTAACCACATGGAATTCATTTATTTAATTGACCCCTGTTCCTTAAAACTGAGAATTGGGCTTCCACTAACCCAGTGGTTACCCATATTTTAAGGAGTGGACACCATCGTTTTAGTATTGGTTACTGAATAGCAATGTTGTTTATTTATTACCTTTCACTCTTAATAATGGTTATAGTTACTGTAAATTTTATTTATCTATGGCTGATAAGTTGTTCTCATTGACATTGCAATTGCAGTTGAATTCCTCTCTCGATGTCATCAACACCGATCCAATATTATCATTTGATGATATTCCCACTAGTGAAGAATGTCAAACGTTAAATGTAGTTAATGAGGAAGATTCTCATAACATGGACACTCGTGTTCCCACCATTGGCATGTGTTTTTCAAGTGCAGAAGAAGCAACAAAGTTCTACAGAAAATATGCAATGACAAAAGGCTTTGCTATTAGAAGAAGGTCGTCAAAAAAAGGAACCGACAAGCAATTAAGGTACTTCATTTTGGTATGCTCGAGAGCAGGTTCATATGTACCAAAGAACCGTGGTGAAAGCAAGTCAATTCCAACGCAAGCAAATCAGTGCCCAGCTCGCATTACACTTACAAAAAAGGAAGACGAATGGTACATCACAATTGTGAACGAGAAGCACTCCCACGACTTAAGTCCAACTAAGTCAAGATTGTTTAGGGGAAACAGAATTATTAACCTTGGGATTAAGAGGACTATTGATTTGAATGACCAGGCTAGTGTGAGGACAAATAAAACTTATCAATCATTAGTTCATGCTGCTGGAGGATACGATAACCTTCCTTTTGTTGAATGTGATGTGCGAAACTACGTTTCTCAGCAAAGACGTTCACTAGGGAAAGAAGGTGACGGCCAAGCATTGTTGAAGCATTTTTCCCGCATGAAAGAATTGAATACAGATTTTTTTCTTTGATATTGACGTCGACGAAGACAACCGCATAAGGAATGTTTTTTGGGCAGATGCAAGAAGCCGGGCTGCCTCTCAATACTTTGGAGATGTTGTATCATTTGATACGACATACCTAACTAACAAGTACGACATGTCTTTCGCCCCTTTTGTTGGGATCAATCATCACGACCAATCCATTCTTTTAGGGTGTGGGGTACTATCCTCAGAAGACACCAACACATTTGTTTGGCTATTTGACTGTTGGAGACGTTGTATGTATTACAAAGATCAAGAAGGGATTGTCACTGATCAATGTCAGGCTATGAAGAATGCCAGTGCCACTGTCTTCCCTCAGACACGACACAGGTGGTGTTTGTGGCACATTATGAAGAAAATTCCAGAAAAGTTACAAGGGTATAACCAATACAAGGACATCAAGAGAATCATGAAGGAGGTGGTCTATGAGTCCGAAAGTATGGATAAATTTGAAACTAATTGGAGTAATTTCATAGCACATTTTAGCTTGGTTGATAACCAGTGGTTGACTTCTCTATATGAGGAACGACATCGATGGGTTCCTATATATTTAAAACGTCATTTTTGTGCAGGACTGTCAACTACACAAAGGAGTAAGAGCATGAACGCATTCTTTGACGGTTACATCAATTCCATGACAACACTACAACAATTTGTTCAACAATACGAGAATGCCTTGCAACACAAGTGGGAAAAGGAGAAGGAGGCTGACTTTGGCTCATTGAACACGGTAATTCATTGTGGCTCACAGTCAATGATGGAAAGGCAATTTCAAAAAGAATATACACATGCTAAGTTCACTGAGGTGCAGACTGAATTTAGATCGAAAATGAATTGCCTAATTCACCATTGTCATAGTGATGGACAAAATTGTACCTACACAGTAATGGAAGAGTCCATCCATAATGAACATTGTCGTGAGAGATTATTCACTGTTTTCTATGACACAAAAACGAAGGATGGGCAATGTCAGTGTTTCTTGTTTGAGTTCAGGGGAATAATATGTAGACATGCATTGGTTGTTCTTGCACAAGAAAGACAAAAAAGCATTTCAACAAAGTATATATTGCAAAGGTGGAGCAAGAATGTCAGGAGAAAGCATAATTACATAGTCACATCTTTTAACTCCAGAGAAAAACCACCACATGTTCAGCGCTATGATACCTTATGCA